>OFDC01000065.1_pt1 | contig 133176 bp, 120 predicted proteins | sample 1520941 | NCBI WGS metagenome assembly OFDC01 (sample SAMEA94258168, study PRJEB24077) | hot springs metagenome | biome: Aquatic biome; feature: Water | place: India | collected 2012-12-06 | depth 5 m
GATTTAGGTTCCAGCGCCGCGAGGCGTGAGAGTTCGAGTCTCTCCTTTCGCACCATCATGGTATGACCTCGATAAATGGCTTCTCCTCGGAGAAGCCATAATTATTTATAGCGTACGTTCACGGTATGAGTTTTATAAGAAATTATCTATGTAACGTGCAAAATTTATTGATGAAGGATATTTATGCAAATCATTCAAACCCCTAATGCACCTGCAGCGATAGGCCCTTATGCGCAAGGCGTCGTAGTGGGGAAAATGTTGTACACATCAGGGCAAATTGCCTTGCGACCTGATGGCTCTCTAGAGGATGGTGATATCGTCGCCCAAACCAAACAGGTGATGGCTAATTTAACAGCGATTATTCAACAAGCTGGCGGGCAGCTGAACAAAGTGGTGAAAACAACTGTCTTTCTGAAAAACTTAGACGACTTTGTTGCTATGAATGGCATTTACGGTGAAGCGTTTGGAACACACACGCCTGCCAGATCGACCGTGCAAGTGGCTAAATTGCCAAGAGATGTGTTGGTTGAAATTGAGGCAATTGTCGACTTGTCTTAATGTAGACGCAAGATAGCCCTTGTCAAAACAACTTTGATACTTGGTTTATTTCACGAGCTACATGTGATATATTTTAGAGCTATTTTAAGTGTTTAGTGTTCTGCTGTGCGAGCGATGAGTTAAGTTTTAGCTCGGCAAAAAATGCTTTGAAGCGATTTACTAGCATGTACGATTGTATTCAGTCGTACCATCATAACCAACCGTTCAATTGAACGACTTTTACAGGAAATGCAACATGGCGGTATCTGTTGAAAAAATCAGTAATTTAGAGCGTCGTATGACGATTAAAGTGCCTCTGGCACCACTAGAAGGGCAAATCAGACAACGTCTTAGCCAAATTTCGCGCACGGCAAAATTTGCTGGTTTCCGCCCTGGTAAAGCGCCAATTGGCCTTGTCAACCAACATTATGGTGATCAAGTGCGCGATGAAGTGTATTCAAAAGCGGTAGAGACCAGTTTTGGTGAAGCCGTTGAAGAAAATAAACTCCGCGTAGCAGGTTTTCCTAATATTGAGCACAAGCCTTTTGCTGAAGCTGCGCAAGATTTTGAATATATTGCAACGTTTGAAGTGTTCCCAGAGATTAAGTTAAATGACTTGTCTAAAGTGAAGATTGAAAAGCCAACGCTGGAAGTAGCGGAAGCTGATGTTGAAAAAACATTGGACGTGCTGGTTAAGCAACGCGTGACATTTGAGCCGGTAAAGCGTGCTTCAAAAAAAGGTGATCGCGTTAATATCGCGCTCATAGCGTCTATCGATGGTCAAGAAGTTGAAAGAACTGCCGATAATGGTATTGATTTGGTGCTTGGCGAACCAGGACGTATGGCAGAATTTGATGATGCCCTGATTGGCGGTAAAACCGGCGCGACAAAAACATTTGAAATTCAGTATCCGGCTGACCACAATCCTGCACAGCTCGCAGGTAAAACTGTGAGCTACGAAGTGACTTTTAACAGCGTTTCACAGCCAGTATTGCCCGCGGTAGATGCTGAGTTTGCGAAAAGCTTGGGTGTGGAAGATGGTAATGTTGACACCATGAAAGCAGAAATTAAAGCGAGCCTTGAGCAAGAAGTTGAAAAACGCATCAAGGCACGTGTGAAAGAATCTATATTTAATACGTTGGTTGAGCAGGTGGAGTTGGATGCGCCTAAGGCTGTGATTGGTTCTGAAATAAATCGCCTCATGCAAATGACCGCGCAAAATCTACAACAACGTGGCATGGATCCAAAAGCAATTCAACTTGAGCCTGGCATGTTTGAACAACAAGCAAAACGCAACGCAACGCTAAGAATGATTTTGGCGGAAGTAGTGAATGCCAATAATCTGCAAGCGACACCTGAGCAAATTCGTGCGATGGTTGAAACATTTGCACAAAGTTACGAAAAACCAGATGACTTGGTAAATTGGTATTATGCAGACGTAAAACGTTTGGATGAGCCTGCGGCCTTGGCAACCGAAGAAAACGTAGTGAATTGGGTACTCAACCAAGTAAAAGTATCTAACAAAAAAATTAAATTTGATGAATTAATGGCGAGTGCATAATGGTGAACGGTATGAGCGGTCTAGTAACAAACACAAGAGAAATCTATGAACCACAGGGCTTAGGTTATATCCCGATGGTCATTGAGCAAAGTGGACGTGGTGAACGCTCATACGATATCTATTCTAGGCTATTAAAAGAACGCGTAATTTTTATGGTGGGGCCGGTCAATGACATGACAGCCAACCTGATAGTTGCTCAGCTTTTATTTTTAGAGGCGGAAAATCCGGATAAAGATATCTCGCTTTACATTAACTCACCTGGCGGCTCGGTGACTGCTGGTATGGCGATTTATGACACCATGCAGTTTATCAAGCCGGATGTGAGCACTTTATGTATCGGTCAGGCCGCAAGTATGGGTGCCTTGCTATTGACTGCGGGCGCCAAGGGTAAGCGTTTCTGTTTGCCAAACTCACGCGTGATGATTCACCAACCTCTTGGTGGCTTCCAAGGACAAGCATCCGACATTGAAATTCATGCCAAAGAGATTTTGTACCTCAAAGATAAGTTGAACAAAATCATGGCGCATCATACTGGACAATCGGTTGATGCAATTGCCAATGATACGGATCGTGATAACTTCATGAGTGCAGAAGAGTCCGTAAAATATGGATTAGTCGATAAGATGATTTCAGCACGCGCAGACGCGGCTTAATGATTTTAAATTTTTTGTTGTAGACACTGGGAAATACGCATGGCAACTAAAGCTGAAGGCGAAAAATTATTATATTGCTCATTTTGCGGCAAGAGTCAGCATGAAGTAAAAAAGCTGATTGCAGGGCCATCAGTATTTATATGTGACGAGTGCGTAGACTTATGTAACGATATCATTCGTGAAGAAATTCAAAATCTTAACGATATCAAGGCGACCGATAAGTCTTTACCTACCCCACAAGAAATCTGCGCAATTCTTGACCAATACGTAATTGGTCAGGTGCAAGCCAAGAAAAATCTATCTGTAGCGGTTTACAACCATTACAAACGTCTTGGTCATAACCATATTTCTGACAGCACAACCAAAGATGATGTCGAAATTCAGAAAAGCAATATTTTACTGATTGGGCCAACTGGCTCTGGAAAGACCTTGTTGGCGCAAACACTTGCCCGCTTGTTAGATGTGCCTTTCGTGATGGCGGATGCGACCACACTGACAGAGGCAGGGTATGTCGGTGAAGACGTTGAAAACATCATGCAGAAGCTCTTGCAGAAGTGTGATTACGATGTGGAAAAAGCCCAGCGCGGTATTGTATACATCGATGAAGTGGACAAGATTTCCCGTAAATCAGATAACCCTTCCATTACCCGTGATGTATCGGGCGAGGGCGTACAGCAAGCTTTATTGAAGCTGATTGAAGGTACAGTCGCTTCAGTACCGCCACAAGGTGGACGCAAGCATCCAAACCAAGAGTTTGTGCAACTGGATACCACCAATATCTTGTTTATCTGTGGTGGCGCTTTCGATGGGCTTGAAAAAGTGATTCGTCACCGTTCAGAAAAAGGCGGCATTGGCTTTGGCGCGGAAGTGAAAAGCAAAGACGACGTGCGTCAAGTGGGTGAAGTGTTGCGTGATGTTGAACCGGAAGATTTGATTAAATTCGGATTAATCCCGGAGTTTATTGGCCGCTTACCCGTGGTTGCTACGCTCGAATCATTAGATGAAAAAGCGCTGATGACGATTTTGGTCGAGCCAAAAAATGCACTCACTAAACAGTACATTAAGCTGTTCAAAATGGAAGGTGTGGATTTAGAGTTTAGGGAAGCCGCACTGCACATGATTGCCAAAAAAGCACTAGACCGCAAAACTGGTGCCAGGGGCTTACGTTCCATACTAGAGCACTCGCTATTGGATATCATGTATGAACTGCCATCTATCGAGAATTTAAGTAAGGTTGTCATTGACGAAGGTGTTATCAATGAAGAGTCTGCGCCTATCTTGATTTACTCAGAGCCTCAAAAACGCGTAGAAAATGCAGGTTGATTCAAGAATTCTTTGATTTACCTATTGATATACTCAGCAACTAGTATATATTTAAGTCGTACTACTTGAACTAACAAAGAATGTTCCCCATTTAAACACAGAGAAGACTAGCAATGGCTGTCCTCTCTGTCTTCACTTGAAAGAATTTATGACCGAACAAACTTTGCAAGCACATTCCGAGGAACAAAAAGAGCTGATTCCTCTTCTACCACTACGCGATGTCGTCGTGTACCCTCATCTTGTCATCCCATTATTTGTCGGACGCGCAAAATCAGTCAAAGCGCTCGAAATTGCCTCTGATACGAACAAACAAATTCTATTGGTTGCACAAAAGTCGGCTAATAAAGATGATCCTGATGCCGATGATTTATATGAAATCGGCACCATGGCAACTGTGCTGCAAATGCTTAAATTGCCGGATGGTACAGTCAAAGTACTGGTGGAAGGGCTCCATCGCGTACGCGTTTCAGGTTTCGTTGAAACAGAAGAATGCTTTATGGCTTATGCGGATAAAGTAGAGCAAACCGACGACAAAGACAGCGAAGCTGAGGCGTTGATGCGTACTGTGTTTACGCAGTTTGACCAGTATGTGAAACTTAATAAAAAAATCCCACCTGAAATCTTGACTTCATTGGCTACTATCAATGACCCAGGCAGGCTTGCTGACACCATTTCAGCGCATCTCACATTGAAGTTGGAAGAAAAACAAAAAACGCTTGAGATGTTGAGTGTGATTGAGCGTTTGGAGCATTTGCTTTATTTAATGGAATCCGAGATTGATATTCTTCAAGTAGAGAAGCGTATTCGTGGCCGTGTGAAGCGTCAGATGGAGAAAAGCCAACGTGAGTACTATTTGAACGAGCAGGTGAAGGCGATTCAAAAAGAATTAGGTGAGCACGACGAAAACGCGGAGATGGAAGAGCTTGAGCAACGCATCAAAGACTCCGCGATGCCAAAAGAAGCGTTGGCCAAAGTGAGTGCTGAGCTTAAAAAGCTCAAGTTGATGTCACCGATGTCAGCAGAGGCGTCCGTGGTCAGAAATTACATCGATACCTTGGTAAACCTTCCCTGGAAGAAGAAAACGAAAATTAGCAAGAACTTGAAAGCCGCAGAAGCGATTCTTGACGCAGATCATTACGGGCTTGAGAAAGTAAAAGAACGCATTGTTGAATATCTTGCCGTACAGCAGCGCGTAGGCAAGCTTAAAGCCCCTATATTGTGCTTGGTGGGTCCGCCTGGTGTCGGTAAGACCTCGCTGGGACAAAGTATTGCTAAAGCCGTGAATCGTAAATTCGTGCGCATGGCACTCGGTGGTGTGCGTGACGAGGCCGAAATTCGTGGTCACCGTCGCACCTATATCGGCTCAATGCCAGGTAAAGTTTTGCAAAGCATGACGAAAGTAGGGGTTAAGAACCCGCTATTCTTGCTGGATGAAGTGGATAAAATGGGTCAGGATATGCGTGGCGATCCGTCGTCTGCATTGCTTGAAGTGCTTGACCCTGAACAAAATCATACCTTCGCAGATCATTACGTCGAGGTAGAATACGATTTGTCTGATGTGATGTTTGTGGCGACTGCTAATAGTATGAATATCCCAGCTCCATTGCTAGATCGCATGGAAATCATACGCCTTGCAGGCTACACAGAAGACGAAAAAGTGAATATTGCTCAGCGCTATCTGTTTCCTAAGCAGTTAAAAGCGCATGGCCTAAAGTCTACTGAAATAAGTGTGCCAGAAGCTGTAATTCGGGATATTGTGCGTTATTACACGCGAGAAGCCGGTGTAAGGCGTCTTGAGCAAGAAGCTGCAAAAATATGCCGTAAAGTCGTCAAAGAGTTGTTGCTGAAACAGGAGAAGTCAAAAGCGGCTGTTAAGAAAGTCAATGTGACGACTAAGAATCTAGATCAATATCTAGGCGTCAGACGTTACGACTTTGGTGTGGCGGCTAAAGACAATCAAGTAGGTCAGGTGACTGGCTTAGCATGGACATCTGTTGGTGGTGAGCTGTTAACCATTGAAACCGTAGTATTGCCAGGTAAAGGTAAAACAATCACCACGGGCAAACTAGGTGATGTGATGCAAGAATCTGTGCAGGCGGCAATGAGCGTAGTCAGAAGTCGTGCTAGCGGACTGGGTATCAACGAAGACTTCTATGAGAAGAAAGACATTCATATTCACTTGCCAGAAGGTGCAACACCGAAAGACGGGCCAAGTGCTGGCATTGCCATTACTACTGCCTTGGTTTCAGTGCTAACCGGTATACCTGCACGATCAGACGTAGCGATGACGGGTGAGATTACCCTGCGTGGGGAAGTTTTACCAATTGGTGGGTTAAAAGAGAAGTTGTTAGCAGCCCATCGTGGAGGTATCAAAACTGTATTGATACCGGAAGCGAATGAAAAAGACCTGACCGAAATCCCTGATAATATCAAATCTCATCTATCGATTCACCCGGTAAAATGGATTGATCAGGTGTTGGATTTGGCATTAGAGACTGCGCCAAAACCGTTGCAGACTAACGCGGAGCCAATAGCGAATGTGGCAAAAGATGGCTCAGAAGATGCAAATCAACTGACCACACATTAAATTAGGCTAAATAAACCGAATTTAATCGTTAAGTTCTTGACACGAGCTTTTGTCACTTGATATAAAGCTAATACAGGAAGGCCTGTAACATTTTTTAAAAACAACCTTTGAGGGGATACACGTGAATAAATCAGAATTGATTGATCAAATTGCTAAAGCAGCAGGAATTTCTAAAGCTGCCGCTGGCCGCTCACTAGATGCAACTACAGAAGCAATTACAAAAGCACTTAAAAAAGGTGATCTGGTCACTTTAATTGGTTTTGGCTCTTTTTATGTAGGAAAACGTGCTGCGCGTTCTGGTCGTAATCCTCGCACGGGTGCAACCATCAAAATCAGCGCTGCAAACTCTCCTAAATTTAGAGCTGGTAAAGCACTGAAAGATGCTGTAAACTAGCGTTTTTGCTGATTAAGCGATTAATCAGACAGTACTGCAAAGTTTTATAGAGTTTAGTTTGTAAAGTTATGCAGGGTGCTTAGCTCAGTTGGTAGAGCGTCGCCCTTACAAGGCGAATGTCAGCGGTTCGACCCCGTTAGCACCCACCACAATCTACAGACATGTCGCCTAAAATAATTGAGAGTGCTAGTTATTAGCACTCTTTATTTTTAGTGATATCGACATCATAAACAATTGGAGTGGTAGTTCAGTTGGTTAGAATACCGGCCTGTCACGCCGGGGGTCGCGGGTTCGAGCCCCGTCCACTCCGCCAATCAATAAAAAAGCGAATCTTCATGATTCGCTTTTTTATTATCTATACCTCTCAACTAATAGATAAATTTATAGTCACAGATGGACATATGCAATGATAGAGCTGAAATCGCTCTGGGCTTGTGATATATTGTAGGGTTGCGAGGGTCAAACTTTTACTCGCGATTTATTTAACGATTTTAGTGTGATTGAGAGACGTAGTTGTTATGTTAGACGCCATTAGAAAGCATACTCAGGGTTGGTTAGCCAAAGCGATATTAGCCATTATCACTATACCTTTCGCTTTATTCGGGATTGACTCTTACTTGAACCAAGCTGGCAGCAATGTGGCTGTGGCGACTGTGGCTGGCGAGAAAATCTCCGTACAAGAATTTAGTAATTCGATTGAGAATGTGCGCAACAGATTGCAATCTGAAGGGCAAAAAGTTGATGTGGCACTTTTGGAGAGCCCTGAACTTAAGCAATCCGTATTGGATGGCCTGATCACAAGACGTTTAGTTAATAAAGAGGTGCAAAGAGCACAATTTAAGATTAGCGATGATCAGTTAAATCAGCATATTTTGAGCATGCCCGAGTTTCAGGAAAATGGTAAATTTTCTGAGGATTTATACCAAAAAACCCTGCAACAAAACAAACTCACCGCTGCGAAGTTTGAGAGCAGTATTCGAAGTGACATGGTCACACAGCAAGCAAGAGACGGTATGGCTAAATTAGCTTTTGCACCACAAGCTATTGCGGAAAAAGCACTGCAGTTTGCATTTCAACAACGTGAAGTGAGCACTGTCGATGTGAAAGCGTCTGATTTTATATCGCAGGTAAAAGTTACGCCTGAACAGGTCAAGCAATACTACGATCAGCACAAAGATAAATTTAAAGTGCCCGAGCAAGTAAAGCTGGAGTTCGCATTGCTGTCTGCAGCCAGTCTAATGGGGCAAGTGAGTGTTTCTGATCAGGAAGTTAAAGAGTTCTACGATGCAAATGCTCCAAAGTTTCAAGGTAATGAGCAACGCCAAGCTAGCCATATCCTAATAGGCTTTTCTGGACAGGATAAGTCAGCAGCAAAAGCTAAAGCTTTAGATGTTCTGGCACAAGTAAAGAAAAATCCTAAGAGCTTTGAAGAGTTAGCAATTAAATACTCACAGGATACCGGTTCTGCAACCAAGGGTGGTGATTTGGGTAGCTTTGGCCGTGGAGCGATGGTCAAACCATTTGAAGATGCGGTATTTAGCATGAAAGTAAACCAAATCAGTGACTTGGTCGAATCTGAATTTGGTTACCACATCATTAAATTAAATGGCATTACAGGTCAGGCAACTTCTTTCGACCAAATGAAACCGCAGATTAAGGCTGAATTGATTTTCCAAAAGGCACAGGCTAAATATGCTGAATTATCAGAAGACTTTAGCAATATGGTGTACGAGCAATCGGCAAGTTTAGAGCCTGTGGCTAAGAAATATAATTTACAACTGCAAACGACGCCTTTGATGAGTCGTGCGGATGGCGCTAAGTTTTTCAAAAATGATAAGTTGATGGCGTTGGCGTTTTCTGATGAGGTGCTTAAAGAAAAACGCAATTCTGAAGCGGTAGAAGTGTCGCCCAATAATCTCGTATCAGTGCGCGTAGTTGAATACAAACCAGAGGCTCCACGTACGTTCGATGAAGTAAAATCTGCCATTGAGGCTGTATTGAAGCTCGAGCAAGCAGTTAAAATGGCCACAGAAAAGGGTCAAGCTACACTTGCAAAACTGAAGGCTGGCGATAACAAGGACGAGCTCGAGTGGATACCGTCTGTGATTGTCGATCGCAAAAATGCACAAGGACTATCAAACGGTGTGATGAATCAAGTATTTAAAATTAATGCCGAGAAATTGCCTGCGTATGCCGGATTTATGGATGAAAATAAGGCATATGTAATTGTGAAAGTGTTGGGAGTGTCCAATCAGTTGGTTGATGATGAGGATGCCAAGAAAACTGCAGTGGAAGAGTACCAAGCTGCTCTGGCTGCAGAATATGTCAGCGCTTATGCCGCATCATTGAGAGCAAAAGAAGACATCAAGGTCAATACGAGCGTATTGTTCAGCAAGTCAGAATAGAGGTTGCTTATATATTGAAACATAAAAAAGCTGATGTAAAAACATCAGCTTTTTTATTTGTCTGAATTCATCAGACAGGTTTAGTCAATCTGACCAGCAGCGGTAATGTTCATGCCGCCATCCACATAAGTAATTTCACCGGTAATGCCTGAAGCTAAATCACTGCAAAGGAATGCAGCCACATTACCCACTTCATCAATGGTCACATTGCGACGTAAGGCCGCATGGCGTTCATTAAACCCAATCATTTTATCGAAATCAGCAATACCAGAAGCCGCTAGAGTTTTAATCGGGCCAGCTGAAACTGCGTTAACGCGGATACCACGTGGACCAAGACTTTGCGCCAAATAGCGTACATTGGCTTCTAAGCTGGCTTTGGCGACGCCCATGACATTGTAGTTAGGCATGGTGCGTTCTGCACCGAGGTAGCTTAATGTGAGTAAACTGCCGCCACGGCCTGCCATCATCGGGTAGGCTGCTTTGGCGAGTGCGGAGAAGCTGTAAGAGCTGATATCGTGGGCAATTCTGAAGTATTCACGATTAACAGCGTCAAGATAGTCACCATCTAAGGCTACTTTGGGTACGAAGGCAACTGAGTGAACCAAACCATCCAAGCCATCCCAGTGCTTGGCAAGCGCTGGAAATAATGCCTCAATTTGAGCGTCCTCAGCCACGTCACATGGCAACACGATGGTTGAACCAAAGTCGGCGGCTAAGTCAGCCACGCGCTTTTCGTGCTTTTCCATTTGATAGGTAAAGGCAAGCTCTGCTCCCTCACGCTTCATGGCTGCAGCGATGCCATATGCAATTGATCGGTTGCTGAGTAAACCAGCAATGAGAATTTTTTTACCTGAAAGAAAGCCCATAATCTATCCTAATTATTGATTGTCTTGTGATGGTCCAACACTCGGCTATCACATCTCAAAGTGGATAGCTTATCGGTTGGAACCGCTCCTCGGGTCAAGTGCATCACGTAACCCTTCACCAAGCAGATTATACCCCAACACGGTGATTAAAATCGCCATTCCAGGGTAGAGTGAAAGCCACCAAGCAAATTGAATATATTCTTTTCCATCGGTAAGAATATTGCCCCAAGAGGATTGAGGTGCTTGAACACCCAACCCAAGAAAACTTAGACCGGACTCCAACAACACTGCACTGGCAATACCAAGCACAGCACTGACGATAATGGGCGTGAGACTGTTAGGCAGTAAATGCGTGAAAATTAAACGCATGTCTTTCGCACCCAAAGTACGTGAAGCTTGCACAAACTCACGTTCGGCTAAACTCAAAAATTCCGCCCTCACCAAGCGCGTTACGCCCATCCAAGACGTTAAGCCAATCACAATCATGATATTGATGATAGAGGGTGTTAAAAAGGCGATGACCGCTAAGATTAGAAAGAAACTCGGAATTGACAACATAATGTCTACCAAACGCATGATGAACGTATCGACCCAGCCTCTATAATAGCCTGCCAATGCACCTAACACGATACCAATGGCTGTAGAGATGCCAACGGCTACCAACCCCACTAATAGAGAGATGCGTCCACCATGTAGCATTCGGCTGAACACGTCACGCCCCAAGCCATCGGTGCCCATCCAATGTTCCCATGAAGGAGCCAGCAGAATAGCTTTCACATTTATTTCGTCCGGATCGTAAGGCGCAATGACCGGTGCCAGCATGGCCAACAGGAAAATGGTCAGGATGATGATAAACCCAGCCAATGCAAGCGGGTTGGACAGAGCTTTTTTGATGACATCGATACGCATATTAGCCTCTCACCACGCCACGTCTTACACGCGGGTCTGCCCATGCATAGGAGACATCAGCGATGAGATTGCCCAGCAAGGTTAAGGCTGAGCCAATCGTGAGTATGCCCATGACTACCGGGAAATCACGCATCAGCACCGCGTCATAAAACAGTTTACCCATACCAGGGATTGCGAAAATGGTCTCTGCAATGACGGAACCACCAATCAAGCCAGGGATGGATAGGCCGATGATGGTAATGAGAGGTAGCAGGGCGTTTCTTAGCGCGTGGGTATAAATCACTTGGTGTTCATTCAATCCTTTTGCGCGGGCAGTGGTGATGAAATCTTGATTGAGCACATCCAGCATGCCATTTTTGACAAACAGGGTGATGCCGGCAAGGCCTGTGACTGACGGGATGACAACTGGCATGATTAAGTGGCTGACACTGTCTTTGATTTTTCCCCATGTGTCCAAGCTGTCATAATTCAAGCTATGCAAACCTGAGATGGGCAACCAGTTGTTCATGACCCCCAGCCAGTACATGAGTAAAAGTGATAACCAAAAGCCAGGAATAGAAAAGCCGATAAAGTTGAACAAGGTGATGGAGCGGTCTTGCCAGCCTTGGTACCGCCTAGCTGCAATCACGCCTAGCGGAATGGCTAAGGAAAGCGTGATGATGAGTCCCAAAACATTAATCATCAGGGTGATGGGCAGCGCCTCTTGAATCATGCCTTTGGTAACATTGCCGTCTTTGTCTGTTGTTTGCCAAAACACAGGTCTCTGGTGACTGGCAAAAGAGTTACCAAAATCAAGTTGCACCATACGTTTTAACCAAAGACCATATTGCACAATCACCGGCTTATCCAAGTTGTATAGTTCGCGCAATTTCTGACGTGATTCTTCAGAGGCTTTTGGATTAAACGCAGCCTCATTATTGGTAATATCGCCCGGTGCCAAATGCATGATAAAAAACGAGATCAGACTAATCCCAACCAACATGGGAATCATCCATAAAATACGTTTAATGAGGTAAGTGAGCATAGTTATTGCGCGCTAATTTCGTTTCTTCTGAGTGGTTCAGGGATATACCATTTATGTGAATCATACCCCACACCGGCCGGTGGCACCGGGTTGGCAATGCCTTGGATACGTTTATGAATGGCTGTGAGGCCATACCCTGCTGAGAGGTAGACAATAGGGCAGTCCTCTAACAACACCTTAGAAAATTCATGATAAATTTTCATGCGTTTATCCGGATCTAACTCGGTACGTCCTTGTTCCAGCAGTTTATCAATGGTGGGGTTGTTGTAGCCGATAAAATTGAATTGCCCTGGTGCTTGTTGGCTTGAGTGCCAAATATTAAATTGGTCTGGATCTAAGCCTAAGCCCCATCCTAAAACCACCACGTCAAAATCACCTGTTTTAATAAAGCGGCTAATAAAACTTGCCCACTCGATAGCGCGAATCTTGACGTCAATCCCCACTTCTTTGAGTCTGCGTTGGATTAAAACTGCCGATTTTTCACGCTCTTTGTTTTGATTGGTAATGATTTCAAAGGCAAACGGTTTGCCATCGCGCTCTAAGATGCCATCACCATCACTGTCCACAAAACCAGCCTCTTTCAACAGCGCTCTTGCTTTAGCGGCATCATAAGGGTAGGGGCTGAGTTCTGGATTACTCCAGCGTGTGCCAGGCTTGTAAGGCGAAGCGATGTTAATGCCTAAGCCCAAATAGACGCCATCAATAATTTCCTGTTTATCAATGGCGTAATTAATGGCTTTCCTAACGCGTACATCATCGAACGGTTTGTGTTTGAGGTTAAAGCCTAGATAGGTATAACTGTTGCCTAACTCTTTGTATAAATTTAACTTTTGCTTAAGCTCTGGGCGTGATGGGATGATACGGGAATACTTGATCGGATCTAAGCCCATGTTGTCGATGTTGTCTGCCATTAGCTCTAAAAACTGTGCAGAGTTATCCGGGATAATACGTGTCACCAATGTATCAATCTCGGCTGGCCCCAACACGCTTTTCGGGTTGCGAGAGAGTTGAATATTTTCTCCGTTTTTCCAGATATCCAACTGGTAATAGTTACTACCAACAGGTTTGCGTGCAAAAGCTGTGGTGTGTACATCCTGACCTTTGAGCAAATGTTCCGGCAGTATTTGTAGGCCTGACCAGCTATCTAGCGCAGGGGCATAAGCTTGATCGTAGGTCACGCTAAAGGTTAGTGGGTCGGGAGTATCGACTTTTTTGACCAATTGATAATCAGATGCATAGGGGCTGCGTGTGTTCTCATCTGTCACCAGTTGCCAAGTAAATAGCACATCGGCACTGGTGAGTGGGTGACCATCCGCCCAACTTAAATTAGGTTTTAATTTAAACGTAATCGTTTTTTGATCGTCCGAAATGGTCCAGCTCTCAGCCAAATCGCCTTCTAAATCCAGATTGGCGTTATATTTGAGCAGGGCATTGAAAATATTTGAAGCGATTGCAGCAGAGGCAGATTCACCTGCCACCATGTAGATGAGGCCACTAGGCTCTGCTGTCATGGCGCTAATCATAGTGCCGCCAGCGACGCTTGGATAAGTCTTTGAATAGTCTACAGGTGGTGTATCTTGTTGAGAGTTACTGCAAGCTGTGATGCTGAAGCTAAACAGCAAAGAAAGAAGTAGTAGAAGCGTATGTTGCGTAAAGCGCGTGGGTATAACAATTAATGAATGAAGCCAGCCAAAGAGACTAATGAATTTTGCTAGATACTCGGCTTCTACGATGTGACGAGCTAGATGACTTTTTCGATTTGGATTTAGCATATCGTGAAGATTTGGTTGAGTAATTCGATCTATACTTTTTAGTGGCAAATCGCTTGCCAGATTTATTGGATGACGCTTTAAACTCCGTGTTACTTGTAATGACTTTAATCATTTGCCCTGCTTTTAGACCGTGGGCGCTAATCCCATTAAAGCTGAGCAAGTGACTTTTCTCAACATTAAACTTATCTGCAAGGCTAGAAATGGTGTCGCCGCGTTTAACCTTGTATCTGATTGTTTTAGTAGAGTTAGGTTCATTCTCTACGTTTGTACTCATCTCCGCAAGATTTGTATCGTAAATAATGTTGGAATGTTGGTCGATATTTGCATCATTTACGTTAGTGGGCACCAAAAGTGGCCCGGCATAAGCAATTTTCTTCTTAGATGAAAGATTGTTGACTTCTCTTAATTGGCTGACGTTGATGTTGAATTTTTTCGCAATGTAGTCGATACGTTCTCCACGTTTTGCCGAATACGTTTTCCAGCTCGTGAGCGGTTTATCATAGTTTTGCAGGTTCTCTTTAAAGCTTTCCGCGGCCCATGTGGGTAGCAATAGTTGATGCACCTCACTGTTGGATACAATTACCGGGCGGTTGTAACTCGGGTTGAGGGCGTTGAACTCCTCGAAAGAAATTTCAGCTAATTCTGCGGCTAATTTTGCGTCGATTTGTTTGGGCGCTAGCACGCGCGCAAAGTAAGGGCGGTTTGGAATTTCAACTAGGCTCAGACCATAATCGTCAGGCTTAAATACGATGTTTTTAATGGCCTGCAGTTTTGGTACGTAATTTTTTGTTTCTACTGGCAATCGTAAATGTTGGTAATCAGTAGGCAAGCCTTGTTTGCGATTTCTTTCTATGGCGCGCGCGATGGTACCTTCCCCAGCATTGTAAGCAGCGAGAGCCAGATCCCACGAACCAAACATGCCATGCAGTTTTTGCAGATAGTTGAGCGCGGCATTGGTTGCTGCGGTTACGTCTCGGCGTTTGTCTGTCCAATAGTTTTGTTTTAAGCCATAGTCTTTGCCGGTGGCGGGTACAAATTGCCAAATACCAGAAGCATGGCTACGCGAATAAGCTTGAGGGTTATACGCGCTTTCAATCATTGGTAATAAAGCGATTTCTGTGGGCATGCCACGTTTCTCTACTTCTTCTACAATGTGAAATAAATACTTTTGACTGCGCTCCAGCATGCGCTTCACATAGTCAGGGCGCGATGCATACCAGTTTTCGTGTTTCGCCGTGTATTCAGAATCGATATCAGGCATGCTAAAGCCACTGCGAATGCGTTCCCATATGTCATCCTGGCCGATATAGCTGCTGTCATCATGCTCGCTGATAAACTCTTCAATAGGGTCTGAGGTTAGCTCGCTGTCAATGTGGTCATCCAAAATCAGCATCTGGTCGCCAGCTACGTTGGTTTGTGGCGTAGCTGCCTGAGATAATGCTGGCCATGCTAACGTCAAAAGTAAGCCTATTAACAAGCTGGGTTGAAGCAATGAATGCTGCTTGATGTGGTGCTGTCGGGGGGAAGTCATAACGCGCTAATGTGTGGAAGCCTACCGCTACATTGAAAACATGACTGAATACTAACGATGATTATTGGCTGAGTCAAGTAAAAGTGTTACTTAGAGTTGCTAATTTATCTTATTGATTAATAATGATTTCTCAGTTGGCGGATTACAGTAAAAACATCGATTTCAGCCGATGAGTTTGCACCGGAGTTCAGCATGACTTCCGCCTCTGTGCAGCGAAGGAAAGGATTAGTTTGGATTTCTTCTCTTAAGGTGCTGGGTAAGGTAGGTAGATTTTGTAAGCGTAATCGTATTGCATCGTTTTGTCTCGCTTGCAATTCATGATTACTAGGCTCTAGCGTACGTGCAAACTCAATGTTTTTAAGAGTGTATTCATGTGTGCAGAATATTTGGGTTTTTTCTGGTAACCGCTTGATTCTGTTCAAGGAACTTAACATCTGCAACGGTGTGCCTTCAAACAATCTGCCGCATCCCGCCCCGAATAAGACATCCCCACAAAATAGATAGTTTGGATTGACGTAAGCGATGTGATCGAGTGTATGGCCAGGTAGCCACATCACTTGAAATGATTCGCCAATGGCTGCCAATTGAATCTGGTCACCTTCTTTCACTGGAATGTGGGCAAATGGGTAGTTGCCGTAAGATGGTGCGTACACTGGCACAGCATCATGCGCCAGTAATTCGTCTACACCACCAATATGGTCTAGATGATGGTGTGTAATAAGTATGGCTTTGAGCGACCAATTATTTTTTTTCAAGACGGCTAGTACTGCTGTTGCGTCGCCCGGGTCAATTGCCACAACATTACGCTGATGGACTAAAAGCCATATATAATTGTCCTCAAATGCTGGAACTGGAATGATGTCGATCATGAGTGAATGTTTAACGAAAATGCTGGCATGTGATATTTCTATGGTTGTGATTTTATCTAGGCTTGTCAATCAATAAATGCATTTAAACTCGCAACAAAATTGGTTGAATAGTCCACTTGGTCAATATTTATTGACCAGTGAGCAAGCCATTTATGATCAGCATGTGGCCGACATTTTTGGTTTTAACGCATTGCAGATTGGCATGCTGGAAATGGATCTTCTGCAACAGTCACGCATTGCAAAACGCCTGCATGTAGATGTGTCTGCGGGAGAGGTGTTATGTGAAAGTGACTACCTGCCATTTGCTTCCTCTTCGATAGATTTGTTATGTCTACCTCATGTGTTGGAGTTTAGCCAAAATCAACACCAAACACTCAGGGAAGTAGAGCGAGTGTTAGTCCCAGAAGGTCATTTAATATTAACAGGATATAATCCATTAAGTGCTTGGGGTATGCGTCGCTGGTTTTCCAAAAAGCAACATTATCCATGGTGTGGGGCAACACTCTCATTAAAGCGTATTAAAGACTGGTTGGCATTGTTGGGCTTGGAGTATGTGAGTGGAGGTACGCAAGCCTTTATTTTTCCTATCAATGATGACCATTGGATTGCACGTCAACAATGCATAGAACGGTTTGCCTCCAAATGGAACCCACCATTAGGCGGGATTTACTACATCGTGGCAAAAAAACGAGTGGTAAACATGCATTTAATCAAACCGAACTGGAAAACATCACTGGTCAAATCGGCGTTGGTGACGACGCAGCAGAAAACCAAACCGACTCAGAAAATCACTGGAAAAAACGTAAAGTAAGTATGAACAACAATTTAGTCGAAATTTATGCCGATGGCGCATGTAAAGGGAATCCTGGCCCGGGTGGCTGGGGAGCTCTGCTGCAATTCGGTAGCCAGGAGAAAGCGCTATCCGGCGGGGAAGCACAGACTACTAACAATCGCATGGAGCTCACTGCTGTTATTCGGGCATTGGAGGCAATCAAACGTCCTTGCCAGATTAAGATTTATACCGACTCTGTGTACGTTCAAAAAGGCATGACGGAGTGGATTTCAGGCTGGAAGCAACGAAATTGGCGCACTGCAGATAAAAAGCCTGTCAAAAATGACGACTTATGGAAGCAGCTGGATGCCCTTGTGCAATCGCACCAAATCGACTGGATATGGGTAAAAGGACACGCTGGAAACCCGGGTAATGAGCGTGCAGATGCCTTAGCCAATATAGGTGTGGCAGAGATTCTGGAACAGCAGGCTTGAGAATTGAGAATCAATGAGACAAATATTTCTAGATACTGAAACAACAGGACTGTACCCTGACCAAGGTCACCGTGTGATTGAAATTGCTGCGGTGGAGATGATTAATCGCAGGCCTACTAATAATCATTTTCATGTTTACTTAAACCCTGAGCGTGAGATTGATCCAGCCGCGCAAGAGGTGCACGGTATTACCTTAGAATTTTTACAGGACAAGCCTCTTTTCCCGGTGATTGCGCAGGACTTGATTGCATTTGTACAAGATGCTGAATTGATTATCCATAATGCACCTTTTGATGTGGGGTTTCTAAATGCAGAGTTTGGTCGCATCGGGCTAAAGCCAATTCAAACTATTTGCGATAGAATCACTGATACATTAAAGATGGCCAAGGAGGCGAGGCCAGGCCAGCGCAATAATCTGGATGCTTTATGTAAACACTTTGGTATTGATAACTCCAAGCGCACATTGCATGGCGCGTTGTTGGACGCTGAGTTGTTAGCAGAGGTGTATATGGCCATGACGCGTGGCCAAGATAGCTTGTTGATGGATTTGCAGCAAGTAAAGGAAGAGCAAGCCGTGACCATACAAACCGGCTCGGTCAAACTAAAAGTGTTGCAAGCAGATGGCGACGAGTTGCAGGCGCACAGCACTTACCTAGAAGGCTTGAAAAAAGCTGGTGCAGGACCTTGGTAGTGGAAGTATGTGGTCTTTAGGCTGAGCGAATTTAATTTGAAAGCAATGGAAATAATATGAAAAATTGTATCGTTGTAACAGGTGGTGCTGGTTTTATCGGTAGTAATTTTGTCAATGAGTGGGTGCGATTAGGGCTTGGCAAAGTGGTTAATCTTGATAAGTTGACCTATGCGGGTAATTTGGAAAACCTCTCAGAGATTCAACACAACCCAGATCATGTATTTGTGCATGCAGATATTGGTGACCGGGAAGAAGTGCGTAAGTTATTGAGCATTCATCAGCCGCGCGCAGTGCTTAATTTTGCAGCTGAGAGCCATGTTGACAGATCAATTCATGGCCCTGATGAATTTATTCAAACCAACGTAGTAGGCACATTCCACTTGTTAGAAGAGGTTAGAGCGTATTGGAATCAACTGGGTAGCACAGATAAGTCTGAATTCCGCTTCCTGCATGTATCTACAGATGAAGTGTATGGCTCTCTGTCTGCCGCTGATCCTGCGTTTAAAGAAACCAATCCTTATGAGCCGAATAGCCCATATTCAGCTTCCAAAGCGGCTTCCGATCATCTGGTGCGTGCTTACCATCACACCTATGGTCTGCCAACACTGACCACGAATTGCTCTAACAACTATGGGCCTTACCACTTTCCTGAAAAACTGATTCCTCTGGTGATTCATAATGCACTCAACGGGAAACCATTGCCCATATATGGTAATGGTAGCAATATCCGAGATTGGCTGTATGTAACAGACCACTGCAGTGCAATCAGACGCGTTCTAGAGGCGGGTAAAGTGGGCGAAACTTATAATGTTGGTGGCTGGAATGAAAAAACCAATCTTGAGGTAGTCCATACGCTGTGTGATATTTTGGATAAAGAGAAACCAAAAGCACAGGGCAGTTACCGAGACCAAATTACATTTGTGTTGGACAGACCCGGCCACGACCAGCGCTACGCGATTGATGCAAGTAAAATTGAGCGTGAATTAGGTTGGAAACCAGCAGAGACCTTTGAAACGGGGATTCAAAAAACAGTGAAATGGTACTTAAACCATCCACAATGGGTGAACAATATTACCAGTGGTGAGTATAAAAACTGGGTCAATCAGAATTATTCCGAGCGCGGTGAGGAGCTAGCATAATGGCAATGAAGGGCATTGTACTTGCCGGTGGTTCCGGTACACGGTTGTACCCTGTAACGCAGGTGGTCTCTAAACAGTTGCTACCTGTCTATGACAAACCCATGATTTATTACCCATTATCAGCGCTCATGCTGGCTGGCATACGCGATGTGTTGATCATTTCAACCCCACAAGACACTCCACGCTTTGCTGAGTTACTTGGCGATGGCACTCAGTGGGGTATGCACATTGAATACAAAGTGCAACCATCTCCGGATGGACTCGCCCAAGCCTTCATACTTGGCGAACAGTTTATTGGGAACGACCCGTGTGCATTAGTGTTGGGTGACAACATTTTTTATGGGCATGAGTTGGCAATGATGGCACAAAAGGCGGCAGAGCGAGCAAAAGGGGCCACCGTGTTTGCTTATCCGGTGCATGACCCTGAACGTTATGGCGTAGTTGAGTTTAACGAGGCAGGACAGGCCATCAGTTTGGAAGAGAAGCCGACCAATCCCAAATCCAGATATGCTGTGACTGGGTTATATTTCTACGACAATCGTGTGGTCGACATTGCCAAAAACCTAAAGCCTTCCCCACGCGGCGAGTTGGAAATTACCGATGTGAATCGTCAATATTTGGAATGGTCAGACTTGCATGTGGAAGTAATGGGGCGTGGTATGGCTTGGCTGGATACCGGTACGCATGAGTCGTTGTTGGAAGCAGGTTCATTTATCCAAACGATTGAAAAGCGTCAAGGTTTAAAAATTGCATGTCCAGAAGAAATTGCGTACCGCAAAGGCTTTATTGACGCTGCGACCTTGGAAAAGTTAGCCAGTAAATATGCCAAGAATGGTTATGGGCAATACTTGAAACAAGTACTCACGGAGAAAGTGTTTTAATGAATGTAATCCAGACGCGTATTCCAGAAGTGTTGGTGTTTGAACCGAAAGTATTTGGCGATGAAAGAGGTTTCTTTTTAGAAAGTTTTAATGCCAAGCAGTTTGCCGAGGCAGTCGGTCAATCCTATAATTTTGTGCAAGACAATCATTCACGTTCTGCTAAAAATGTACTGCGCGGTTTGCATTATCAAATTGAGCAAGCGCAAGGTAAGTTGGTGCGGGTGACTCAGGGCGAGGTATATGATGTCGCTGTCGATATTCGCCAATCATCGCCAACTTTCGGTCAGTGGGTGGGTGAGCACTTATCTGCTGACAACAAGCGCCAAATGTGGATTCCGCCTGGTTTTGCCCATGGCTTTCTAGTGCTATCCGATTACGCAGAGTTTTTGTATAAAACCACCGATTTCTACGCCCCTCAGTTTGAATGCAGCATACGTTGGGATGACCCGGCGATTGGTATTAAATGGCCGAGCGACGCAACCCCTGTGTTATCAGCCAAAGACCGTGATGCTGTAACCCTAAGCAACGCTAAACTTTTCCCTTAACAGCCATCATATAAAGTTCATGAAAATTTTAGTAACAGGTAAACTCGGTCAGGTCGGGCATGCTCTCCAACAAACCTTATCCGGCACGCATGATGTGGTGGCGATGGATCGTGAAGAGATGGATTTATGTCAGCCCGATGAAATTCGAAGCGTCATTGCTGCAATGCGTCCGGAACTGATTATTAATCCCGCAGCCTATACTGCTGTAGATAAAGCTGAGTCAGAACCTGAATTGGCACATGCGATTAATGCCGAAGCACCAAAAGTCATCGCAGAAGAAGCGGCTAAGCTGGGGGCTGGCCTCATTCATTTTTCTACGGATTATGTGTACGAAGGTAACAAAGCAACCCCTTACATTGAGACGGATGCTGTTAACCCGCTGAGTGTATACGGCAAAACCAAATTGGCGGGTGAACAAGCGATTCAAGCTGTGGGTCTGCCGCATTTAATACTGCGCACAAGCTGGGTGTATGGTGCGCATGGTAAAAACTTCCTCAAAACAATATTAAGATTGAGCGCAGAGCGTGATCAGCTCAAGATAGTATCGGATCAATGGGGTGCGCCTACCAGCAGCGAGGCCATCGCCAATGCGGTTTCACAATTGTTAACGCGTTGGAAAATGTCAGATCAGGCGCGGTCAGGCGTCTATCATTTTACCAACACCGGGAGCACGTCTTGGTTTGGTTTTGCAAAAGCCATCCTAAAGGCTTATGAGTCACAAGCTGCCCACCATGGGTTACCAGCGCTTAAAATTGGCTCTGAAGCAATTACCCCTATCACCACGGCTGATTATCCAACGCCAGCAACCAGACCAGCTAATTCAAGATTAGATAACGCTAAACTGTTGAATACATTTGGTGTGGCATTGCCTGAATGGGAATCTAGCATGCAAGCCGTCATGCAGCAGATTCAACATTTTGATTAGATACTAGCTGGTTGCATCCGTCCAGCTATTAGGCGTTTCGTATAAGCGTACGCGTTCCAGCGTTAAGTGATTGCCATACACATCTTTGTATTGTGCTTTTAACAGTTTAAACGCTTCCGACGCCATGTTTTCCGCGGTGGGAATCGTGGAGAAAATCACTGTTTTATGGTTGGGCAGTGTATTGAGGAAATCCAGCACGACATGATCATGCTGATACACAATGAAGGCATGATCCCACACATCTACCACTGTTTCTCTGGCTATCTTTTTAACGTCTGAGAAATCCATCACCATGCCATTTTCAGAGGCAAGTTCTTGCTGAATTATATCGCCGGATAATGTGATTTCTATAGCGTAACGGTGCCCGTGCAGGTTGCGACATTGGCTTTTGTGATCAGGAATACGGTGACCCGCATCAAACTCAAGACGTGTGGTGATTTGCATGGGCGAAATTATATCAGCTCGTGGAGTTTATTTTGGCCCATTGCACAAATTCATCAAATGGCATCGGTTTTGAAAAGAAGTAGCCTTGAGCCTTTTTAATGCCTATTTGATTGATTAAATCCAAAGCCGCTTGATTTTCGATGCCTTCAACTAATACCTCTTTGCCTATGCTCTCTGCCAGTGAAGCCATGGACTGCACGATGCTGAAATCTTTATCCGAAAGATGAATGTCGCGCACAAATGACTGGTCTATTTTGATGAGAGAGATTGGCATGTTGCGTAATCTAGCCATGGATGAATAACCAGTACCAAAATCGTCCAGCGCCAGCTTAAACCCATTGTCGGTAATCTGCTGAATCGTGCTTATGGTGGTTTCATTTTCTTCTAGAATGCCGTTCTCGGTAATTTCCAGAATCAAATCTTCGGGTTTTACCTTCCAGAACTGACTGCTTTGCAAGATTAGCAAAGGCAAGTCTTTGTCGTATAAATCTTCTGCGCGTAAATTCAGCGTTAAGTAAACAGATAAATGGTTTTTGTTAATCAACTCATTAGCCAAGCGACATACTGAGTGAATCAACCAACGCGTAAACATTTTGCCTAAACCAACTTTGTTGATAATCTCCACCATCACATTCGGGTAGATGCCTTTGGTTTTAGCATTTGGCCAACGTAGCAGCACTTCCGCTCCAACGCAGTGGCCATTGGGTAGCCCCACAATCGGTTGTAGATAGAGCTCTAAATCTTCATTGTTGAATGCTTCGGTGACATCAAGCTCCAGCTTTTTCTGGCGCTCCACCTCGCTAGAAATGGCGGCCGTGTATACCACAACATCGATATGATTGGCCAATGCATGGTTGAGAGCGATGCGCGCAAACTCATAAATGCGTGGGTAATCGGCCAAATCTGTTTCTATCGCTGCACCGATTACAGGCATCACGATAAATACTTGATGCTCTACATTGATGAGTTGCTCGTAGCAGCGCTGAATCTTGGCAGCCAATAAATTTAACTGTGTAGCATTTATGGTCTTTTCAATCAGCACATTAAAAAATAAAGCACCAGATTGGTAGATCGTAAATTCGCCAGGAAAACAGGTGGAGAGTAACTCTGCGATTTTAATACTGAGCGCTGGCTGGAGTATGGGAGATACAGTGTTTGTGCCACGCTCAATAAGAAAGCGTATAGATAGCAAGCTCAGCGCTTCACCATTCCCATGCCTGATATGGTGTTCAATTTCTTGGAGTAACAAATGCGTATTGGGTAAATTAGTCACTGCGTCATGATTCAACAGATAATGAATCTGATTGTGTTCGTATAGGTGCAGACTTTCACCCAGAATTTCAAATAAATACAGATGAAACTGCTGACTGATATGTGGCTGTTGATTATTTTGAATATGTAAACAGCGTAATAAATTTGTAATGGTAGTGATAGGTGTGTTGGCTTGTGTAGCAGTCACCCAGCACTCCACACATTGGTTGATGCGTGCACAAAAATCTTCCCAACCAATATTGCTCGGCCAAGTGGCAATGAGCACAAACAACTGCTCCAGTACGTCGTTGCGTTCATCTTCCGTCGTCTGGTGGAATAACTGTTCTAGTTGCGTTAAATCAACTTGATAATTACCAACAAGTGATTCTGTATCTAATTGATATTGTTCAGCTTTTAAACTTAAGTTTTCAACAGAGTACTCAACATCGAAAGCACGTAGATAGGGCGTATGTACGTCATCTTCGATAATATTGGCGAGAGACATGCGGCACTAGATGTAAAAGTCGTCTGCTTTCATGCCTAGACTATCAGCAGAAACAGCTTTGATAATTTTATACACTTCGCCATCGGGAGTGGTAGGGGAGTTCAGCAGGTCTAACGTAACGGGGAATTCATTTCTGGTTTTATCCGGTGCCAGCACGACCATGACTCTGGGTTGAAGTCGGCGTACTTGATTTTGCTGTATCACCACTGCAACTTCACCCGTATTAAGTTCAACCAGAGAGCTGACAGGGTAAATGCCAAAAAATTGAATGAGTTGATCGACCAAGTTGCCAGAAAACGCTTTATCCCGCATTTGATGAATCTCATCTAATGCCTGTAAATTATGCATGCTCTTGGCATAGCTTCTATCGGTGGTCAGCGCGCAATAAGTATCAATTAAACCAGCAATTTGAGCGCGAATTTCAATGGCTTCATCATTCAAACCATTTGGATAGCCGCTACCGTCAAAACGCTCATGATGCTGCTTAATGATATCTATGACTGCGCCTGGGATATCATCTGTTTCTGAAAGTATGCGCAAACCTTCTTCAATATGTAGCTTGGCGATTTCATACTCGGTGGGCGTAAGCTTGGCATTTTTTTGCAAAATGCGCTTCGGAATTTTTACTTTGCCCACATCTTGCAACAAGCCGGCTAAGCCCATTTCTTTGATCTCTAGCTTAGGTAAAGCCAAAAAGCTGGAGAATGCCATCATGTTGATGGAAACATTTAACGCTTGACCATACGCTACATTATCCGTGTCTTTTAGTTTGGCCAGCCACATCAACGCATCGGGTGTGCGGCTTATGCTGTCCACCATATTGTCCAATACTTCAGAAACCGTACTGATGTCGAGATTCTGTTTATTGGCAATGGCTTCAAAAATTTCCTTGGTTGCCAGTTGTGATTTCTCAAATGTGGGATAAATCACCGCCATTTCTTGTTCTACACGAGGTACCTCATTTTGGTAGACATGAATGCGGTACATTTCGGATTCTGTAATACCAAACGGATCATCTTCATTGGCTATGCCATTTTGAGTATTCTTGAATTTCTCTTTTTTATTGCCAAACAGACCTTTTAAGAAGCCAAATGTATCACCGTTTTTTTCGTGGTCATTGTGGTTACTTCCATTGTTGGTGCTTATGGTACCGTTTGTAGTTGGTTTAGAACTTACGGAACTTACATTGAAGATGATGCCATCTTTGGTTTGGGTAATAGCCCCCTGTTTGATCGCGCTCAAAATTTCAAAAAAACTCGATTGCTGGATGGTTTTTTTCTTATTGTCCGAAGTTTTAACCATCACTTTAGGTGTTGCGCTAAAGGAAGGCTTTGATTTTGCTTTACTGGAGGCTTGTTTGATGACTATAGGTGAAGCTTCACGCTTAATCGCAACGGTCTCTCTGGCTTTTGCACTGAACTGATTTCCAATAGATTTGGTGCGATCAATATATACAAACTCACACAATTGCTTGAGGGCTTGCAATTGCTCATCGTCTTCAATAACAAAGCCTTGTAACAAAAATGGAGATTCTAGCCATGGCCTATCTAAGTCTGCCACGAACATGCCGTGCTGCAACTGACTTGAAAAAATCTTTTCTTTGCTGATATCCATTTTTATATTGATTCAATTTCTGTTGATTCAGTAAGCACCTTAATGTGTGCAGCCACGGATTCCGCCAGATATTGTAGATGATAACCGCCTTCTAAGCATGAAATCATTCTACCCCTACAAAATTTTGCTGACTGCTCAACGCTATATTGTGTTATCCAAGCAAAGTCGTCAACCTCTAAGGCCAAATTGGCTAGGGGATCCTCACGATGCGCATCAAACCCAGCAGAAATAAACAGCACTTCTGGCTTAAATCGGTTGAGTGCCGGGGTAAACTCATCTGTTACTGCTTTTCTGAAGCTTGCGCTATCTGTACGAGCTGGCAAGGGAACATTGATTATGCGTTCGCTTCTGGTATTTGCTCCTTTGTACGGATAGAAAGGATGCTGAAACGTTGAGCACAGCATCACTGCTGGGTTGTCTTTATAAATATCTTCAGTGCCATCGCCATGGTGTACGTCAAAATCAATAATCGCCACGCGCTTAATTGGATAGTGCGTTAGTAAATGCATGACGGCGACGGCGACATGGTTAAATATGCAAAAGCCGGCGCTATTTTTTTGCCCGGCGTGATGCCCGGGAGGTCGGGTGCAACAGAACGCATTTTTTACCTGCCGCTTCATCACTAAATCAGTAGCTAGAATAGCAGCACCACTGGCACGCAATGTTGCTTCTAAGCTGTGTGGGCCCATGGCGGTATCTGCATCTAACCTGACCAGTCCGGCCTTGGGGGATTTGGCGTAGATGCTATCAACATAAGCGGCTTGGTGTGCCAGAGTTAGTTGTTGTCGGGTAGCGAGCGGTGCATCAAAGTGCTGTAGCTTCTCATTGATAGGGGAGCGCAAAACAGCGTTTTTAATACTGGTAATGCGGGCGGGGGATTCTGGATGTTGGCCATCCATGACATGAAGCAAGGTATCTGGGTGAGAGATAAATGCTGTTTTCATGATGGTTTGCGATGCAGCTCCTCGGTTAACAGCTGGTACTGTGCCAATCGATTGGGTGATACCGCTAAATTCAGTTGGTTGAGGATAGCACAATCGGGCTCATGCAAGTGCCTGCAATTATTAAATCGGCAATGACCCAAATACGGCCTGAACTCGATAAATGCTTGTTCCAGATCAAATTGCGAGATGTGATGCAGGCCAAACTCTTGCAAACCGGGTGAGTCGATTAGAGTGGAACTCGCATCCAAATGGTACAAGCGGGTAGCCGTGGTGGTGTGCTTGCCACTATCGAGCGCTGCGCTAAACTCTTGTGTGCGAGCAGCCTCGTGAGGCAGTAGGGCGTTGATAATCGTGGATTTCCCCATGCCAGATTGGCCCACCATCACGCTTTGTTCCCCGTGTAACAAAGGAAGTAGCGGAGTGATGTTTTCTGTAGCGCTAAGTTGGATGGTTTGGTAGCCTAGTTGTGCGTATTGCGCTAATTTGTCGGTAGCATCTGGGTTCACTAGGTCGCATTTGTTTAATACAATCAGTACCTTGATACCTGCTGCCTCGGCAGCCACCAAGCAGCGATTTAGCAGCGCTTCATAAAAGCTGGGTTGCGTGGCTAATACAATCACAATTTGAGTTACATTGGCTGCAAGTAATTTGCTTTTGAATGCGTTGCTTCGGTAAAGCAAGGATTTACGAGGGGTGATGCTTTCGACTACGCCTTCGTGATGGTCTGTGAGTGCTATTTCTACAATATCGCCAGAAGCAATGTCGGTTTTTTTACCACGCGTTACACAGCTGATGCGGCGTTTATCTTCAAGCTCGACTTGATAACGTTTGCCAAATGCAGCGACCACCAGACCTTTAAGCATGTATCACAATTACTTAAAGTGGTAATACTGTTGGTTAAGATAGGCGGCTGCGTTGATTTCGTCTTCATCAAACCATTTTAAATCTAGCATGGTATTGCAGTTGCGCACTTGCGCTACCAAGCCGGAAGGGGTTTTGATTTTACGCAGTTCTCTCGTGTAGATTTCGGAGCCGTCCCCACCAAAACTGGAGGCGTGGCAACTAATACAGTTTGTGCTTACCAGTTTTTTACCAGCATTGATGTCTGCGTTCTTAAACAAATCATTGGCATATAGCGTAGTCGATGAAAGTACTATCAACGACGTCACTAATCCTGTGATGATAAGAGGTTTCACTGTGTTATCCAGGTTTGCCTGTATAAGTTGCTAGTTTTGCAATACGGATGCTCGCAGGCGGGTGTGAGTCGTAGAAGGCAGAATGCAATGGATCTGGCGTCAGTGTGGATGCGTTTTCACGATACAGTTTTACCAATGCATCTACGAGATATTTCGCATCTGCGTGTTTTGCGGCATAGTCATCAGCCTCGAACTCATTTTTGCGTGAGTAGCTAGCCATCAAAGGACGTAGTAAAAATAGGAAAGTAGGGGAGACCAGTAAAAATAGGACGAGCGCCATGTAATCGCTAGGCTGATACACACCCAAGCCAGCATAAAACCAAGATTGATTGATCAACCAACCTAAAAGCGCCAACCCAACCAAGCTTACAAAGAACATCATAGCGATGCGCTTAATGACGTGGTGATGCTTAAAGTGACCTAACTCGTGAGCTAACACAGCTTCAATTTCATCTGCATTGAGCTTATCGAGTAATGTGTCGAAAAATACCACTCGTTTGCTGCTACCAAAGCCAGTAAAGTAAGCATTACCATGTCCGGAGCGTGTAGAACCATCCATCACAAATAAGCCCTGCGATTTAAACCCACACTTGGTGAGTAGCGCCTCAATACGGCTTTTCAGCGATTGGTCTGCCAATGGGGTAAATTTATTGAATAGAGGCGCAATAAAGGTTGGGTAAATGGCCAGCATGACGATATTGAAAACACTCCAGATAGCCCACAAGTAAAACCACCAGTATTCACCTGCACCTTGCATTAACCACAAAGCAACAAACAAAATGGGTGCGCCAAGGGCTAAACCCACTAAGCCATGTTTAGCCATGTCACTAAAAAACATGGCAGGTGTCATCTTGTTGAAACCAAAGCGCGCATCGATAGTAAAAGTCTTATAGTAATCAAAAGGCAACTCTACAAGTGTGCTCACCAGCAGTGCGCTGCAGATCACCAACGCTCCGCGAATAATTTCTTGGTTAGGTAACCATTGTGTCCATAGTTGATCAATCCACTGCAAGCCGCCGCCAATGGTTAATGCCAGTAGTAAGACTGCTTGCGCTACGGTTTCTGCGATGGTGAGTCGTGACTTGGCACTGGAATAATCGGCTGCTTTTTGATGGGCTTCCAGTGAGATAGTATGAGCAAAGGCATTAGGTACCTGATTTCGGTGTGATTGCACATATTGAATATGACGATTACCCAACCAAAGTCTCACCAAAGTGGTCAGGGCCAGTAAGCCGACAAATACGAATGTTAAAGTTGTTGCCATGTTCTATAAAATTCACTAATTAAGTTAAACTAATACCATTGTGAAGCATTCATTCGAGAATGGTTCACGGTCAATATCATTAACACGCATTTTAATGGAAATCATGATGGTCGCTACCAATAACAACGTAAATAACGAAAATTTAATATGGCTAGATATGGAGATGAGCGGTTTGTTACCGGACTCTGATCGTATCTTAGAGTTGGCAGCGGTAGTTACTGATGCAAATTTAAATGTGCTCGGGGAATCGCCAGTGTTTGTGATTCATCAAAGTGATGCCGTGTTGGATGGCATGGATGCTTGGAACAAGGGCGCACATGGACGTAGTGGCTTGATAGACAAGGTTAAAGCCTCTACTGTAGATGAGAAAATGGCAACCGAGCAAATGATTGCTTTTTTGAAGGAATATGTGCCTGCTGGCAAATCGCCTATGTGTGGTAATTCAATTTGCCAAGACAGACGCTTTATGGCGCGTTATATGCCTGATCTAGAAAGCTATTTTCACTATCGCAACTTAGATGTGAGCGTATTTAAAGAGCTAGCAAGGCGATGGAAGCCGGAGATTTATGCCGGTTTTAAAAAGGCCAGCAAACATGAAGCGTTGGCAGATATCTACGAGTCGATTGAGGAATTAAAGTACTATCGTGAACACTTTATTGTGAAGTAGTCGCTGGTAAAGCAGCGGTCAGTGTTGCAGTAGTGCGTTTTAAATAAATGCAGCAAAAAAAAGGACATCTTTTATGATGTCCCGAGGGAGGAGAAGTTAGCTTTGGAGAAGCTTAATTGTATATAAGCATCAAGCATGCCAACTTAAAACTTCCTCAGTTCAATAACTTATGATACAGCGCGATGTAAGCATCGGCGCTGTGTTTCCAACCCACATCTTTTTTCATTCCGTTTTTTTGTATTTTTTGCCATGTTTTTTGGTCATGCCATATTGACAATGCTTGTTTAATTGTGACCAAAAGTGACATCTTGTTGACATTTTGAATCACAAATCCTGTAGCCGTATTGTTCTTAATGGTTTTATCATTGGTATGACAGATAGAGTCGGCCAGTCCACCTGTGTTGGAGACGACCGGGGGCGTGCCATATCGCAAGCCATACAGCTGATTGAGACCACAAGGTTCAAATCGTGAAGGCATAATAAATATATCGGCGCCTGCCATGATGAGATGGGATAGGGGTTCGTTATAACCGATGGTCACTGCAACTTGATTCGGATATTGTTCTGCATAAGCTAAGAATTGGGCCTCGAACGATTTTTCACCCCCACCCAGTACTGCAAATTGACAACCTAAATCAATCAGTTCCGGCATGGACTCAATCAGAATGTCTAAGCCTTTTTGATGCGTTAGCCGACTTACAACACCCAGTAGGGGTTTATCACTATCTGCCGTTAAATGCAGGGTTTGCTGTAAAGCGGTTTTTATCTGAGCCTTGCCGGATAAGTTCTTTTCCGAGTATGCGCCGGGCAGGTAGGGATCCGCTTGTGGGTTCCATTCGTCGGTATCAATCCCATTTAAAATGCCAGTGATGTCCTTACTGCGCACTTGCAACAAGCCTTGAAGGCCAAAGCCAAATGTTTCAGTTTGAATTTCCAGTGCGTAAGTAGGGCTGACTGTGGAAATTTGGTCGGCGTAAAAAATCCCAGCCTTTAAAAAAGAAACTTGCTGGTAAAACTCAAAGCCATCCATTTGAAAATGTTGAGGTGACAGCTCTAGAGATTTTATCCAATGTTGCTCAAAATTTCCCTGAAAAGCGATGTTGTGAATGCTCAATAGAGACTTTGCTTCAGTGATGCCTTGTTGATGCATGTAATAAGGTGTTAGACCAGTCTGCCAGTCATTACAATGCACAATGTCGGGCACCCAATCCCAAAAGCTTTGGTAAATACTCAATAAGCTCGCAACCTTGGATAGCACGCCAAAACGCATGGGGTTATCTGACCAGTCGTGACCTTGTGGGTGCGTATAGGGACCACCATCACGCTCGTATAATCCTGCATGCTTGACGATAATCACTTCTACTTTGGTGTTGGGGATGGTAGCGGTGATGAGTTCGCAACTTATGTTGTTGAATACCTCTAACGTCCCCAAGTAAGTTTTATTTTCAACTTTTTCCAGTACAGCGGTGTAACCCGGTATCAGGCATTTGACATCCACATCGGATGCTTTCAATGCTGCTGGTAAAGCACCACTCACATCAGCCAGCCCTCCAGTTTTGATTAGCGGAAATACTTCGGAACTCACAAATAAAACGCGCAAAATATTCTTTCTAGGATTTAAGAATCAGCTGATATTATATTTCTAAATATAGATTGATGAATCAATTGTAGGGCTAAAAATGATAAATGCATTTGTTGCGGTAGGCGCAGGGGCAGCGATTGGCGCCTGGGTGCGTTGGGGGTTGGGCATTTTGCTGAATGCCAGCATTATTCCTATGGGCACTTTGGTCTCTAACTTACTCGGTGGTTATTTGATGGGTTTGGTTTTAGCCGGTGTAGTGCATCAGCCACAACTAAGTCCGGAAATGAAACTGTTTATTACTACAGGATTTCTTGGAGGGCTGACCACGTTTTCTACATTCTCTGCGGAAGCGTTTCACCTCATGCATCGTGAACAGTATGGTTTTGCAATTGCCCATGTTTTGCTGCACGTACTAGGGTCGCTGCTGATGACAGCACTAGGTTACTTCACGGTGCAATATTTGAGAAGTTAAAAAAAGGGCTCACTTATGAGCCCTTTTTAGTGTCGCGTTTAAGCTAAACGCTTAAGTAAACGCTTTACTTCTGTGTTTCCACCATCACTAAAGGTGCTTCCTCAGTCGAAGCTTCTTGGTTCTTCTTCCAATTAGCCGTTTTACGTGGCACTTTTGGTTTGGCTGGCGCCGCTGCAGGTAATTCTGCTTTTAACTCGCCTTTGGTTTCCACTAATTGCAATCCGCTATCAGCCAAGTTGGCAGTTAAGTCAGCTGTTTTGGCTTTGGCTGGCTTACGTGCAGGTTTTTTCTTTTCAGCCTTTGCCGTTTTTTCGGCTTGTGCTGCTTCGTCAGTTTTTGCAACTGTTTCAACAGTTGTTACCACCTCGGCAGATTCAGCACTAGGTTTGGCCGTTTGCTGCTTTTTCTCAGCTGCTTTTTTGTTGCTTGGCTTTCTAGCAGTCGATTTGCTCTCGGCAGATTCTTTAGCGGCGGATGGACTGGATGCTTCCTGAGCAGTCGCTACAACTTCCACTTGCATAGCTTTTGTTTCTGCAGGTGTTTGTACTACTTCCGCAGTGGCTTCTGATACATTTGCAACAGCTTCAGTAGACGTTGCTAGTGACTGCACGCTGTCCTTGTTGGATTCATCACGAGGACGACGATCACGACGACCACGGCGATTGCGACGGCCTGTACGCTCTTGACGTGGCTGACCTTGCTCGTTGGCTGGGTCTGCGATATTCGCCGCTTGGTCATTAGTTTTTTCAACTGCAGCATCGACTTCAACACGCTTTTCTACAGGCGGTTTGTGCTGTGGTGGTCTGTCTTGACGTGCTTGCTGAGGCTGCTCGTTACGGTTACGTTCATTACGCTCGTTCGGTTGGCGGTCAGCGCCGTTTTTATCGGAGGCATTGCGATCACGGTTGCGATTTTTGTTTCTATCGCGATTGCGGTTGCGATCGCGGTCACGCTGCTGCTCGCGATTTTGTGTACGTTGTTCAGCAGGTTTTTCAGCCTCAGTTTTCACTTCTTCAGCACCTAAGCCAAGCATAGCTTTAATACGACCGAAAATAGATACTTTGGCAGGTGTTGCCACTACTTCTTGTTTTGGCTCTACAATCGGTGCAGAAGTGGCAGGTGTAATGCCTTTGACTAAAGCTTCCGGTGCGCTCGGTTTGTTGTCTTGATTAAGGCTGCGAACATAGTCTGTTTCAGATGGCAGTTCCACCATTTTGTAGCTGGCGCGTGAAGTTTCTTCATTCACATCATCGTGTTTGATGCGGATGATATTGTAGTTAGGCGTTTCCATATGGATGTTCGGAATCAAAATGACTTCAACACCCATGCGTTGTTCAATTTTGTGAATATCCGCGCGTTTTTCGTTCAGTAAGAACGTGGCCGCTTCAACTGGCAACTGTACTTGAATAATCGCGCTATTGTCTTTCATGGCCTCTTCTTGAGTAATGCGTAAGATATGCAATGCTGTCGACTCAATGCCACGGATATGGCCTGTGCCGTTACAACGTGGACAGGTTGCATGGTTGGTTTCGCCTAGGCTTGGACGTAAACGTTGGCGTGACAACTCTAACAAACCAAAGCGGGAGATCTTGCCGGTTTGTACACGCGCACGGTCATAATGCAAGGCATCGCGTAATGCGTTTTCTACTTCACGTTGGTTACGTGGGTTTTCCATGTCGATGAAATCAATCACCACTAAGCCGCCCAAATCGCGTAAGCGCATTTGGCGTGCCACTTCTTCAGCTGCTTCTAGGTTGGTATTAAAGGCGGTTTGTTCAATATCAGCACCTTTGATAGAGCGGCCTGAGTTGACGTCAATCGATACTAAGGCTTCTGTATGGTCAATCACAATGGCGCCACCGGAGGGTAGACGCACTTCGCGTGAAAACGCTGTTTCAATTTGATGCTCGATTTGGAAGCGAGAGAACAGGGGGATTTCATCTTGGTACAGTTTTACACGTGCCACATTGCCAGGCATTACGTGATTCATGAACTGTACGGCTTGCTCGTGCACATCTGCTGTGTCGATTAAGATTTCACCAATATCAGCGCTAAAGTAATCGCGGATTGCACGAATCACCAAGCTACCTTCTTGGTAGATCAGGAAGGCGCCAGGCTGGATGTGAGAAGCTTCTTCAATCGCAGTCCACAATTGAGTCAGGTAGTTCAAGTCCCATTGCAGTTCTTCTGCATTACGGCCAATACCTGCGGTACGTGCAATGATGCTCATGCCATTAGGCACTTCTAACTGCGCCATGGTGTCACGTAATTCGTTACGCTCTTCACCTTCCACGCGGCGTGATACACCACCACCGCGGGGGTTGTTTGGCATTAGTACTAAATAGCGGCCAGCCAGTGAGATGTAAGTGGTAAGTGCAGCACCTTTATTGCCGCGCTCGTCTTTATCGACTTGAACAATCAGTTCTTGACCTTCTTTGATGACGTCTTGAATACGTGCGCGACCACCCTCAGGTTTGTCTTGAAAGTAGCTGCGAGAGATTTCTTTGAACGGTAAGAAACCATGACGATCGGTACCGTAGTCGACGAAAGCAGCTTCTAGGGATGGTTCGATGCGTGTAATCACGCCTTTGTAGATATTGCTTTTACGCTGCTCTTTGCCTGCGTGCTCAATATCCAAATCGATGAGCTTTTGCCCATCGACAATAGCAACGCGCAATTCTTCCGATTGCGTTGCGTTAAATAACATTCTTTTCATTGTGTGCTCCTAGCCGAAGCCGAGCAGACCAATCTATTGGTATCTAATCCGCTGATCGCAAAATCAGATAATAGTAATTATCTAACCGCGTTACTGTTAACGTATGTGGTCGCCGCTATGGTGTTAAGAACCATGCGTTATGGCGCTGATACTAGCTGGAGGATGACCAGCACAATAATTGCGTTTCGTGATTGTATCGAAGCAATTAATCTAGTTTCATTGACGACTGCACTAAAATTAATACCCGTATGGGGCATTAATTCGTTAAAATTCAATATTCAGCAAGCTTTAGTCACGCTTTGATTTTTAATTGTCTGCGTTGGCTATGGCATAAATTTCATATATCGCTACTTATTGGCGAGCGGTATTAACCAAGTATTTGTTGTCACATTTGTTTCTAAAAACGTCATGTTTCTTAAAACATATTCTTAAGCGCGCTTTGTAAGCATGCATCCCATAAGAACCCTGTCAGTATAGGCTAGAAGTACTATTAAAGCAAAGTATGAACACATTAAATGAAACAAACGTAATGCATTCTGGCGAAGTGTCATCCACGGCATCCGCACAATTAGTCATTGATGAGGCCTCTGCGGGGCAGCGTGTCGATAATTTTTTGCAAAAAGTGCTCAAAGGTGTGCCCAAAAGCCACATCTATCGAATATTGCGCAGCGGTGAGGTGCGTGTAAATAAAAAGCGCATTGACGCAGACTTTCGCTTAAGCTTAGAAGATGTGGTACGCATACCACCGATTCGAGTAGCCAACACACCTCAAACAGTGCCAGTTGGGCCAGTGAACAGCAAATTTGATGATGCAATTGTGTATGAGGACGACGCGATGCTGGTCATCAATAAACCAGCAGGCTTTGCAGTGCATGGGGGTAGCGGTGTTAGCCGCGGGGTGATTGAGCAGTTGCGCCTAGAACGGCCACAAGCTAAATTTTTAGAACTCGTGCACCGTTTGGATAGAGAAACATCCGGCGTATTGATGCTAGCCAAGAAACGCAGCGCTTTGGTAGCCTTGCACGAGGCTATTCGTAATAATCACATGGATAAACGTTACGTGATGATGGTGCATGGTGAATGGACGGAAAAGAAAAAACATGTCACGTTAGATTTACAAAAATATGTTACAAATGAAGGTGAACGTCGGGTGAATGTGGTGACTGACCCCAAAAAGGATGTGCTTGGAGTTGCCCAAATGTCGGAAACGATCTTTTACCTGACCAAGAATATGGGCGAGTTTTCATTATTGGAAGCTAAATTGATTACCGGACGCACACACCAGCTGCGTGTGCAGTTGGCGCATTTAGGCTATCCGATATTGGGTGATGATAAATACGGTGATTTTGCACTGAATAAGCAATTGGTTAAGCGCGGACTAAAACGTATGTTTTTACATTCGTCGGAAACCAATATCCGTCATCCGATTACAGGCGAAAAGCTCAAATTACAGGCACCACTCCCACCAGAGTTAAAGAAATTTATACAGCAACAAGAAAAAGAAAGTCACTGAGAAATAGATGCAAAAGCAATATGATTTAATCGTATGGGATTGGGATGGCACACTTGCCGACTCCACTGGAATGATTACTAATGCCATTGTGAAAGCTGCGGCGCAAGTAGGTTTGCCAGCGTTGGATCCGGCTAAAGCCACCAGTATTATTGGTTTAGGCTTGCGTGAATCAATTTACGCTTTGTATGGCGATTTGCCTGAAGCCCAGGCGCGAGAATTAGCTGCCAACTACAATACAAATTACTATGCGGGGGAGAGCGAGATTCCTCTGTTTAAAGGTGCTGCTGAAACCGTTATAGAATTAAACAAACGCGGCTATAAGTTAGCCGTGGCAACAGGTAAAGGCAGAAGGGGCTTGAACCTTGCGCTTTCGCATTGCGGTTTGACCCAATTTTTTCATGCCACAAAAACGGTGGATGAATGTTTCTCAAAGCCGCATCCGCAAATGCTCGATGAATTGATGGATGAGTTAGTGGTGATGCCTGAGCGCACTTTGATGATAGGCGATACACATTATGATATGCAAATGGCCAAAAATGCGGGGGTGCATGCAGCGGCAGTGACTTACGGAGCCCAATCGACTTCACACCTCACTAATTATCAACCGCAATACATGTTTCATCAGTTTAATGAACTCAGCGATTGGCTGTTAAGTCATCATGAATGATATACGGTTTAAAAGCTGCGATTTGATTGAAAAGTCCGAAGGTTTGCGTTTTAATGTACCTCATTACGGTGAGCGCGCCACAGGTTTTGTTGTTCGCTTCAACGGCAAGCCCTATGCATACTTAAATCAATGTGCACATGTGCCGATTGAGCTTGACTGGCAACATGGTCAGTTTTTTAACTTGACCAAAGATTACATTATCTGTGCAACTCACGGCGCACATTACGAACCAAGCTCGGGGCGTTGTGTGTTGGGGCCATGCAAAGGTAAGTCATTGAGACCAATCCCAGTTCAGGAAATCAATGACGAAATTATTATTCATTTAGAGAGCAATACATAATATGACGATAGAGCAACATCCAAATAACGCAGGCAATCATGAGCAGGGTTGGGCGCAAACGACGCTTGAGAAAATTGCATTAGCCGGTCTATCAGAGCAAAAGTCCGCTCGCCGCTGGTCTGTATTTTTTAAATCACTGACCTTTTTATATTTATTCTTTCTGTTATTGCTCGCTATTGGTTGGCTAGGCGATGGAAAAGCGCCTTCTAGTGCGCACACCGCGCTTATTGACGTGAAAGGTGTGATTGAACCGGGGGGTGAGGTCAATGCGGATTCGGTCATGGGTAGCTTGAACGATGCCTATGAGAATAAAGGCACTAAAGGCATTATTCTGCGTATTAACAGCCCTGGTGGTAGCCCTGTGCAGGCGGGCATTATCAATCAAGAGATTAAGCGCCAGAAGAAATTACATCCGACCATTCCAGTCTACGCCGTAGTTGAGGATATTTGCGCCTCCGGCGGTTACTACATTGCCGCAGCCGCTGATAAAATTTATGTGGATAAAGCCAGTATTGTGGGTTCTATCGGTGTGTTGATGGATGGTTATGGTTTTACTGAAGTGATGAAGAAGGTGGGCGTAGAGCGTCGTTTGCTGACAGCTGGTGAGAATAAAGCCATGCTAGATCCATTCTCACCAGTAAACCCTAAACATCAAGCATACGCGCAGAGCATGCTGGATGAAATTCACGAGCAATTTAAAACAGTGGTGCGCGAAGGCCGTGGTAATCGTTTGAAAGAAACGTCAGAAACCTTCAGTGGCTTATTCTGGAGTGGTGAGCAGAGTATCAAAATTGGTCTTGCGGATGCTTTGGGTAGTGCTGACTTCGTGGCTAGAGAAGTGATTAAACAAGAAGAGATTGTAGATTTTACTTATCAAGAAACGGTAGTTGACCGCTTTGCTAAGCGCTTGGGTGCCAGCGTGGGCGAGAAGCTAGGCATATCGACTAAGTTGCAATTACGCTAAAACTATTCCTATAAGGCTGCTTGAGGCTATAAGTACAATTAAAAAGCTGGGTTATCCCAGCTTTTTTATTGGTTGTGTATCAACTGATGGATAGAAATTTGATTTAAGTGCGTTTCTTCGCGTAATTAATCAAGCCATTGGTCGAGCCATCGAAGTCGTTGATGGTTTCGCCATTTTTCAGCAAAGGTAAGATTTGCTGTGCAATCTGTTTACCATATTCAACGCCCCATTGGTCGTAACTGTTGATGTCCCAGATAATCCCTTGCACGAAAATTTTATGCTCGTATAACGCAATTAGTTTGCCCAGAGTGTAAGGCGTGAGTTTGTCAAACATGATAGAAGTGGTAGGGCGGTTGCCATGGAATACCTTATGCGGCAACAAGTCTTCCAATGCCTCACCAGACATGCCTTGAGCTTCTAACTCTGCACGCGCTTCTTCACGTGTTTTGCCAAGCATCAGCGCTTGTGTTTGCGCTAAGAAGTTAGCCAGCAAGATTTTATGATGTTGATCGCCATTGCTGCCGACTTTGTAATGGCTATGGATTGGCATTAAGAAATCTGCCGGCACGGTTTGGGTGCCTTGGTGAATCAACTGATAGAAAGCGTGCTGACCGTTGGTACCCGCTTCCCCCCAAATTACAGGGCCAGTTTTGTATTTCACATCTGTACCATCGCGGCAGACAAATTTGCCATTACTTTCCATATCCGCTTGTTGTAAATAAGCAGCAAATCTGGCTAGGCCTTGGTCATAAGGCAAGATGGCATGTGTGTCTACATGGAAGAAGTTGTTATACCAGACACCAATCATCGCCATAATCACTGGCATATTTTGTTCGAGCGGTGCCGTTTTAAAGTGGTTGTCCATGGCATGACCACCGGCCAGTAGGTCTTCAAAATGGTCCATGCCAATATACAGGGCAATAGAGAGACCAATCGCAGACCATAAAGAATAACGGCCGCCTACCCAATCCCAGAATGCGAACATATTGTTGGTGTCGATACCAAAGGCTTCTACGGCTTTAGCGTTAGTCGATAAAGCGACAAAGTGTTTAGCTACATGCGCATTGTCTTTTGCTGCATCCAAAAACCATGTTCTCGCTGAAGTTGCATTGGTCATGGTTTCTTGCGTGGTAAAAGTCTTAGAGGCGACAATAAATAATGTGGTCTCGGGATTGCACTTTTCTAAAGCACGCATTAAATGTGCACCATCGATATTGGACACAAAATGCACATTCAAATTGGGGCTGGCGTAAGGCTTCAGCGCATCGCACACCATGACCGGGCCCAAATCAGAGCCACCAATCCCAATGTTGACGATATCCGTAATAGCTTTACCAGTGTAACCAGTCCATTGGCCGCTACGTACTTTTTCTGTGAAGCTGCGCATTTGTGCGAGGACAGCGTTGACTTCAGGCATCACGTCTTTGCCATCCACATATACGGGTGTGTTGCTACGGTTTCTTAGAGCGGTATGCAACACAGCGCGATTTTCGGTGATGTTAATTTTCTCACCTAAGAACATGCGGTCGCGCCAATTTTCAATCTTGGCTTCTCTGGCCATCTGAAACAATAGCGTCAGCGTTTCGCTGGTAATGCGGTGCTTGGAGTAATCCAACAATAAATCTTCGTGGGTTAAGCTGAAAGTGTCAAAACGCTTCGGGTCTGCATTAAACAAATCACGCATGTGTTGCGCGGACATGGTTTTTTGATGTTGGCAAAGCGATTGCCAGCTAGGGTGTTGTGTCAGTGTCGCCATTTATATTCTTATGATCATTAAATTATTCAAATCGATTTCTATCTTGGTAAAGTTACGCTAATGTTAAGATGATGCCAGCCAAAGGTGGCAGGGTGAGCACGATAGAGCGCGGTTGGTTCATCCATGGTACGTATTCTGTCTGTATGTTTGTGCTGTTGCCCAAATTGCTGCCGCCGTAACATGCTGCGTCGCTATTAAAAATTTCTCGATAACTGCCATCGGCAGGCACCCCAATGCGATAAGACTGTCTGGGCACAGGCGTAAAATTAAGCACTATTATAGCAAAACTATCCTCTGTTCCGCGCCTGATGTAGCTGATAATTGACTGGTCAGCATCGTGGCAGTCTATCCAAGCAAACCCATGCGCGTCAAAATCTAGGCTATGCAGCGCATTTTGATGGCGGTATAGATAATTCAAATCTTTACTCAGCTGCTGAATGCCTTGATGGTAAGCTTTGCCTGCGTAGTCCTCTTGCAGTAAGTGCCAGTCTAAACTGGTGTTCACATTCCACTCACGTCCTTGGCCAAACTCATTACCCATAAAGTTGAGCTTTTTGCCAGGTGAAGTAGCTTGCAAGGTAAATAACAAACGTAAGTTGGCAAATTTCTGCCAGGCATCGCCAGGCATTTTATCGAGCAACGAGCGTTTGCCGTGTACCACTTCATCGTGTGAGAAGGGCAGTACGAAGTTCTCGCTATAAGCGTACAGTTGTCCAAAGGTGAGCTTATCGTGGTGGTATTTTCGATGCACCGGGTCTTCTTCTATGTAAGCGAGTGTGTCGTTCATCCAGCCCATATTCCACTTCATGCTAAAGCCTAGACCGCCAGTATATACAGGGCGCGATACCGCAGGCCATGCAGTCGATTCCTCAGCAATCGTTAGTGCGCCTGGAAAGTCTTCACCCACCATCATGTTTAATTGCTTTAAAAACTCAATCACATCCAGATTCTCACGGCCACCGTATTTATTCGGTAACCATTCACCGGCTTTACGTGAATAATCCAAATATAGCATTGACGCCACCGCGTCCACACGCAAGCCGTCAATATGGAACTCTTTTAACCAGTAATAGGCGTTACTCATTAAAAAGTTACGCACTTCGTTACGACCGTAATTGAAAATATAAGTGCCCCAGTCCTGATGCTCACCCAATCTCGGGTCTTCGTGCTCGTAAAGCGCAGTACCATCAAAACGCGCCAGCGCCCAATCGTCTTTAGGGAAATGGCCAGGAACCCAGTCTAGAATCACACCGATATTGGCTTGATGAAACGTATCAATCAAATAACGTAAATCATCCGGTGAGCCAAAGCGGTTAGTTACACCAAAATAACCAGTGGTTTGATAGCCCCATGACTCATTCAGCGGGTGCTCGGTAATAGGTAACAACTCTACGTGGGTGTAGCCCATGTTTGCCACATGCGGCACCAATGTTTTAGCTAATTCACGATAGCTTAAAAAATGCCCCTGCGCATTGCGTTGCCAGCTACCTAAGTGTACTTCGTAACAGTTAAACGGAGCGTGTAACCAATCATTGGACTCACGTTGCTTTAACCAAGTTTGATCGGCCCATTGGTATTGACTTTGGCTCACTTTGGCGGCTGTGCCTGGCTTTTGTTCAAACTCAACACCATACGGGTCGGTTTTGACAAGAATATGACCGGTATGACGATTGCGGATTTCAAATTTGTATAAATCGTGCGTGGTGAGGTGGGGAACAAAGATTTCCCAAACACCGCTGCTGCCGTGCGCACGCATGCTATGGATGCGGCCATCCCATTGATTGAAGCTACCAACCACGCTGACACGTTCGGCGTTAGGCGCCCAAACTGCAAACCTCACCCCCATCACACCTTGCTGGCTGCGTGTTTGTGCGCCTAGTGTTTTGTAAGCCTGCTTGAGTCTGCCTTCACCAAACAAGTACAACTCGTCTTGGGTGATAGAGGCTTGGAAGGTGTAGGCATCGTATGCTTCAAAGCTGGTTTTTTTGGTGTCTACCTTAAGTAGGCATGGTGTTTGAATTGGCGTGGCGCTGATATATTCAAACAATCCTTTGCGGTGCGCATGGTTAAGTACCACCCAATCACCGTTCACTTTAACGTGAACTTGTTCTGCGTGAGGGTTAAATACTCTTAAGATAAATTGACCATCAAGCGAATGCACGCCCAGAAAACTAAAAGGGTCATGATGTGTCGCATCTAATACTCGCTGCAAGTGAATTTTGTCGCTATGAGTGATAGTGCTGGATTGTGTATTTTTTACCAAAATTTTCTCGTTAATTTTTGTGAATTAAATGTGATAAAGTAAGTTCTAGCGCCGTCAAGGTGATTATAATGCAGTTGTAAGGGTTTGAGATGTAATTCGATGTGATAGTCACGTACTAGGTTAGGAAATCAAGATGTCATCCATTCAAGAAGAAGAACGCAGGAAAGTTAATCGTAGGCAAGAACGTCCCTCTGATCGATTTATTAGTAACCTCACAAAAAACACCGTTGCCATTATTTTGGCAGGTGGTCGCGGTAGCCGTTTAAAAAACCTGACCGATTGGCGAGCGAAACCAGCAGTACAGTTTGGCGGCAAATTCCGTATTATCGATTTCCCTCTTTCCAATTGCATCAACTCGGGTATTCGCAGGATTAACGTGGCTACCCAGTACAAGGCGCAAAGTCTGATTCAGCATATCCAACGCGGCTGGGGCTTCTTGCGTGGTGAATTTAATGAGTACGTTAATATCATCCCAGCGCAACAACGTCTGAGCGAGGACTGGTACAAAGGTACGGCAGATGCCGTATATCAAAATATAGATCTGCTGAGAGAAAATGGTGGTGATTACATTCTGGTGCTGGCAGGGGATCATATTTATAAAATGGACTATGGCAAAATGTTAGCGACGCATGCACGTAGCAATGCAGACATGACGATCGCTTGCATCAATGTGCCATTGGAGGATGCCAAAGGGTTTGGTGTGCTGGCGGTAGATGATACCGACCGCGTGATTGAATTTGCAGAGAAACCACAACAACCTAAACATATTCCTGACAATCCGGAACAAGCATTCGCGAGCATGGGTATTTATATTTTCAATGCTAAGTTTTTGTATGAACAATTGATTCGAGACGCGGGAGACAAAAAATCTTCACACGACTTTGGTGGCGATATTATCCCGTATATCATCAATAAATACCGGGTGCAGGCACACCGATTCACAGATAGCTGCGTCGGTGCTCAAGATGGTAATTATTACTGGCGTGATGTAGGAACCATCGATGCGTATTGGGAAGCCAATATGGAGTTGACCAAGGTAATACCTGAGCTGAATCTGTACGACAGAGAGTGGCCAATTTGGACCTATCAAGAACAATTACCGCCAGCCAAGTTCGTATTTAATGACGAAGGTCGCACGGGTAAAGCCACGGACTCCCTGGTCTCTGGTGGCTGCTTAATCAGCGGCTCCTGCGTGACGAGTTCTGTTTTGTTTTCGGACGTACATGTGAATGACTATTGCACGATTGAGGGATCTGTATTACTGCCTAAGGTGACAGTCAATTCGAATGTCATCTTAAAAAACGTGGTGATTGACCGCGGTTGTGAGATTCCGGAAGGCATGCAAATCGGCGTGGATTTAGCCTTGGACGCTGAGCGTTTTTACGTATCAGAAAAGGGGATTGTGTTAGTGACCCCTGATATGTTGGGACAAGACTTGTATAGAGTTGTTTAATTTCAATAATTTGTGTAGTTTAATTAATGTAGTTTATCAATATTTTGGCTAAGAATTTACAATTACATACCAGCGCTAAACTCTACTTGAATCTCTATTGGCATATGCATCAGCCAGATTACAGAGATTTAAGTACCGGTGAATATGTTCTTCCTTGGACATACTTGCATGCCATTAAAGACTACAGTGATATGGTCTATCACTTAGAGCAAAACCCCAAAGCGCGTGCCACCTTCAATTTTGTGCCTATTTTGCTCGAGCAATTGGTGGATTATTCAGAGCAGTTTCAACAAAAGACAATACGAGATCCATTGCTGGCCTTGTTGATTGAACCAGACTTGGCTGCAATTTCCTCAGAGCAATGCCGTTTAATTGTCGAGAGTTGTTTCAAATCACATCACGAAAAAATGCTAAGCCCATTCCCGCACTACCAGCGGTTGTTGCATTTGTTTCAATTGGTTGAGCCGATTATGGTCAATCATGACTTCCATTATCTTTCAGCGCAGTACAAGGCAGATTTGTTGGTCTGGTATCACTTGGCATGGTGCGGGGAGAGTTTACGTCGAGATAACAAAGTCGTGCAGCATTTGATGTCTAAAGGCGCGGTGTTTACGCTTGAAGAGCGTCAACAGTTGTTCGAAGTCATTGCAGAGACGATTCAAGGTTTGATTCCACGATACAAAGCCTTGATGAAAACTGGGCAAATTGAGCTGTCTACTACGCCTTATTACCATCCTATTTTGCCTTTGTTGCTGGATTTTGCTTCGACCAAAGATGCTATGCCAGATGCCCCGTTGCCTCAGCATGCCCGATACGATGATGGTGTGAATCGTGCGCGAGCCCATATTGATTCTGCCAAGGAGTATCATCAAACCCTATTTGAACAGGCTCCAAAAGGGATGTGGCCAGCAGAGGGTGCGGTATCGCATGCGGCATTGTCTTTAATGGCCGAACATGGCGTGCAATGGGCTGCGACAGGACAAGGTGTGTTGGCCAATAGTTTGCTTAAATCGCATATGAATGTGAATGAGCCTATTCAATATTTATACCAACCTTATCGCGTGACCAACGGTAAGAATGATGTGACCTGTTTTTTTCGTGATGACGGCTTATCAGACAAAATTGGTTTCGAATACGCCAAAATGCACTCGACCGATGCAGTGAACGATTTCATGCATGCTTTGGATGAGATTTTGGCAGCAACACCCAAAGGTCAATGCAAAGTTGTCAGTGTAATTTTGGATGGCGAGAATGCGTGGGAATACTATCCCTACAATGGTTATTATTTCTTGAAGGAATTGTATGAGGCCTTGGCAAATCATCCGGCCATTACCATGACCACCTTCAGCGACATCATCAAGATGCAACACACCGGGCAATTGCCACCGGCCAAAATCCTACCGCAAGTGGCGGCAGGTAGCTGGGTCTACGGCACCTTTAGCACATGGATTGGAAGCCAAGCCAAAAATCTTGCCTGGGACTTATTGTGCAAAGCCAAAAAAGTATATGACCAAAACATCACTAAACTCACCACCGAGCAGCAACAAGCATGCGAAAGGCAACTTGCCATCTGTGAGGGCTCTGATTGGTTTTGGTGGTTTGGCGATTACAACGCATCGGATAGTGTGAAAAGTTTTGACCAACTGTATCGACGTAATCTTATAAACTTGTATCAATTGCTAAATCAACCAGTTCCTGACAATTTACATGAGCCTATCAGCCAAGGCGGCGGACATTCGGAAAATGCGGGCACCATGCGCAGAGGTCAGGACGTTTAATGACAGCATCAAAAGATCACTCAAGAACTGCTGGTGTTTTACTCCATATTAGCTCGCTGCCCTCCGGTGATTTAGGCAAAGATGCTTATCATTTCGTCGATTTTTTAGCGACAACAGGAGTGGCGGTATGGCAGACCTTGCCCATCAACATGCCCCATGCGGATAACTCACCCTATCAATGTTTATCAGCTCACGCCGGTAACCCTGCGTTTATTAGCCTTGAAAAGATGGTAGAGCAAGGCTTGATTACCGATGATGATTTAATCCAAAACCGAGAAGCAGTATTTAAGTTGGCTTATGAAGCAGCCATGCAGCGAGCTGATTTGCGTAACGATTACCATGCGTTTTGTGAGCAACACCAATCATGGTTAGATGATTTTGCTCTCTATCTGGTGATCAGAACGCAGCGCAACATGCAAGGCTGGTTTGATTGGCCTAAGCCTCTCAAGCAGCGCACTGCCAGCGGGTTAAAGAAATTCACATTAGAAAATTCGGATGCACTGAATCTGGTTAAATTTACGCAATTCTTGTTTTTCTCCCAGTGGACAGCACTTAAAACCTACGCCAATCTCCATAAAGTAGAGCTGTTTGGAGATATTCCTATTTTTGTAGCGTATGACAGCGCTGATGTTTGGGCCAAGCCACATTTGTTTAAACTGGATGCGGATATGCACATGACGGTGGTGGCAGGCGTGCCGCCAGATTATTTCTCCGCCACGGGGCAACGCTGGGGAAACCCACACTACCAGTGGGATGTCATGCTCAAAGAGGGTTTCACCTGGTGGGTCGACCGCCTACACACGCAAGCCGAATTGTTTGATTTGGTGAGGATAGACCACTTTCGAGGTTTACAAGCGGCTTGGGAAATCCCCGCACATGAAGAAACGGCGATTGCAGGAAGTTGGGCCATTGCACCAGGTGAAGCTTTGCTGACCGCTATCTACCATCAATTGCCGGAAATTCATTTGGTAGCGGAGGATTTAGGCATTATTACACCAGAAGTGGATGCGCTACGCCTGAAATTTGATTTGCCCGGTATGAAGATTTTGCAGTTTGCTTTTGGGGGTGACGATCACAACCCCTATTTACCAGAACAAATTGGCATTAACAGTGTGGTTTACACCGGCACGCATGATAATGACACCACGCTGGGTTGGTACAAACAAGCTGAACAGCATGTGATTGAACATTTTCACCATTACTTACAAGAAGAGTCGCCGGAAATGCCAAAAGCGTTGATCGAGTTGGTCATGCATACAAAGGGCTATTTGGCAATTATTCCCATGCAGGATGTCATGGGCTTGGACAGCGACTGCCGTATGAATACTCCAGGAACTATTGAAAACAATTGGCGCTGGCGTTTTGATTGGCAACAGTTAACGATGGCGCATATGCTCGATTTGCAGCACATTGTTAAAGCTTCTGGACGCAGCACGCATGGCTAAGGCAATAGGTATTGATGTGGGAGGAACCAACCTTAGGGTTGGGGTGTTTGAAGATCATCGACTATTACAAGAAACCCGGTTTCAGGCAGATTTTTCAGAGATATGTCGCACCCACTCTGCAGAGTTGGCATGGGAAAAGATTATCGCCACGACTGCAACCGGCATTCGCAATATATTGCAGCAATATCCAGAAGTGCAACATATCGGCATTGGTTTCCCTGGCTTTATAGACCCTAAAACTCAAACAGTTGCGCAGTCTCCCAATTTGCCAGGATTAAAAAATGTCAATCTGGCGCAAGACTTGGCACAAGCATTACAAAAAAAAGTAATCGTTGAGAACGACGCACTGGCTGCGGCATACGGCGAATATTGTCTTGCAGACAAGCCAGCCACCGGACTGATTTATTTGGGGCTGGGTACGGGGCTTGGGGGAGGTTTTATTTACGCGGGTACTCCTTTTGCCGGTCATCATGGGGTGGCCATGGAGGTTGGCCATATCATTGTTGAACCGAACGGTCGTTTATGCGGGTGTGGCAATCATGGCTGTGTGGAACAATATGCATCTGCCAGTGGCGTGGCCATTACCTATCGGTTATTAACGGATCAGCACTTAAGCGCCTTTGAAATCGCGCAATTAGCCGACGCAGGGGATGTTTCAGCGCTGGCTGCTTATCACCAAGCGGGTGATAGCTTGGCGCAAATGCTCGCTAGCGTGGCTAAAGTGCTGGATGTGCCTAATGTAGTCATTGGAGGTGGTATGGCGCACGCATGGCATTTGATGCGTGCTGCGTTTGAAAGCAGACTGGAAGCGGATTTAATTCCTGTATTGCGCGGAAAGTTGTTAGTTACGCCTTCAAAAACTGGCGACATTGCGGGCATGTTAGGTGCCTCATTATTGGCTAGGCATTGGTAAGATGCCGGCTGAGTGCCCAAGCTACATGCTCACGGACTAAGTCCGATTTATCATCGGAGCGAGCTTGCAAAGCCTGAATCACCTCTGGGGTAGAGTCTGCATTCCCTAAGCCAACTGCAATGTTGCGTAACCATTGCTCGTACCCAATACGGTAGATAGCACTTCCTGCCATTTTTTGCTGAAATTCTGACTCACTCCAGTCAAAGCATGTCACTAAATCAACATCATCCAATCCGTGGCGCACATAAAAGTCTTTTTCTTCGGTGGTTTCAGCAAACTTGTTCCATGGGCAGATGAGTTGACAGTCATCACAACCATACACGCGATTGCCAATCAGAGGCCTGAGTGCTTCAGGGATGGATGTTTTTAGCTCAATCGTGAGGTAGGAGATACAGCGCCGCGCATCCACTTCATATGGTGCGACAATTGCCTGTGTAGGGCAGATGTCTAGGCAAGCGGTGCAGGAACCACAATGCGCGCTGGCGGGCGCATCTATCGGTAGCGGTAAGTTGGTATAAATCTCCCCCAAAAAAAACCATGAACCATGGTCTTTGTTGATGAGCAAAGTATGTTTTCCGCGCCAGCCTAAACCTGCTTTTTCAGCAAGTGCAACCTCCAACACCGGTGCACTGTCGGTAAATACTCGATACTCCACTTGTTGGGTCGCTGCTTGAATTTTGTCGCATAGCTGTTGTAGCTTTTGACGTAACACCTTGTGGTAATCACGCCCCAGCGCATACCTGGAGATAAACGCCTGATTGGGTGTTTGCATCACCTGCCAGCTATCTTTGGCATTGGGTGGTTTGTAATCTAAGCGCACTGAGATGACACGGCGGGTATTGGGCACTAATTCTTCTGGGCGGGTACGCTTGGTCCCATGTTTTGCCATATAATGCATTTCACCATGAAAGCCCTTATCAATCCAAGCTTGATGCGCTTGTTCGGCGTTGCGCAAATCGGTGTCTGTAATTCCAACTTCGGCAAAGCCCAACGCACGTCCCCATTGTTTAATGTCGACGGCAAGCTGTGCGAACGCGTTATCTGAGTGTGTATGCATGAGTACTGCTAATTTTACACGCGTTTTAGTAGACGAAGCGGCGACCTTGCAAGCGGGGCAACGTTTTTCACGCTACTTGCCTGCAGGATTTAATGTTTATATGCATGGTGATTTGGGTGCTGGTAAAACTACATTTATCCGAGGTGTGTTGCAAGGATTAGGTTATCAAGGTAAAGTTAAAAGCCCAACCTACACGTTGGTTGAGCCTTATGAGCTGCCAGATGTAATGCTCTATCACTTTGATTTATATCGGTTAATGGATGAAGAGGAGTGGGAGGAGGCAGGATTTAGGGACTATTTTAATGCCAGTAGTATCTGCATGATTGAATGGCCAGAAAAAGCCCAATCATTGCTTCCAAGTGCCGACATGGATGTGTTTTTGACGCATCAACAGGTGGGTAGAACAATTCAATTTCAAGCGAATACTTCGGTCGCGCAACAGGTTTTACAACGATTTGAACAAGATAACTAAGTTTTTATATTTCGCACTGACTGTATGCGCAGTCATGTTCAGCCAGTCGGTGCTTGCGACTAATCAAATTACGGCGGCTAGGGTGTGGCCCGCGCAAGACTATACGCGCATTGCGTTTGAGGCGCCATCGCCCATCAAACATCAGTTACTTATTTTAAAAAATCCGCATCGTTTGGTATTGGATATTGAAGATGTAGAGCTTACCCCGGTAGTCAAAACGCTGTCAGACCGCATTTTGTCTAGTGATCCATATATCAAGCAAATTCGCACCGGGATGTTTAAAGCCAATGTGCTGCGTATCGTCATTGATTTGAAATCTGAGGTCAGTCCTAATGTGTTTGCATTAGTGCCAGCGGGTGATTATAAGCACCGATTGGTGGTGGATATCTATCCTGATAAAGATCCCATTATGGCGATGCTTGAAAAGCGTGGCAATGACAAAGTGGGTGCTGACACTGCGACCAAGGAACAGCCTAAGCCCGTGATTGAACCATTGCCAGCTGAAACGCCACAAGAAACTGCGGAATTACCCGGAATAGAGCCCGCACCTGATATGCCAGTTGAGCCTTTACCGGACTCTCAACCTGTAGAAGCGGGAGCAAGCCCGCAAGAGAGTGTTGCTCAAGCTGAGAGCCAGATTAAGCCGGAGTTGAACAAGAAAAAAGAACGTGTGATTACCATTGCGATTGACGCTGGTCACGGTGGTGAAGACCCCGGAGCGAAAGGGGCAAGTGGTACCCATGAGAAAGAAATTACATTGCAAGTGGCTAAGAAGTTAAAAGCTAAAATTGACGCAGAAGATAACATGCGTGGTGTGCTAATTCGGGATGGCGATTATTTTATTCCGTTGCAAGGCCGCGTGATTAAAGCACGCAAACTCAAAGCGGATTTGTTTATTTCTATCCACGCCGATTCATTCACTAATCCTGCCGCACGTGGATCCTCAGTATTTGCGTTATCTGAACGCGGTGCCACCAGTGCCAGTGCACGTTATTTGGCGAAAAAAGAGAACGAATCTGACCTGATCGGTGGGGTGAGTTTGGGTGGCAAAGACCCAGAGCTGGCGAGAACGCTATTGGATTTATCGCAAGCGGCCACCATTAATGACAGCATTAAGTTGGGTAAACACGTGTTGACGCATATTGGGCAAATTAACAAGCTGCATAAAAATCATGTGGAACAAGCTGGGTTTGCGGTGCTGAAATCGCCGGATATTCCGTCCATTTTGGTGGAAACGGCGTTCATTAGTAATCCAGAAGAAGAGCGCAAGCTTAAAGACGATGGCTATCAGGATAAGCTGGTAGATTCCATTTTAAGCGGTGTGAAAAAATACTTTGCCAGCAATCCTGCGCTAGTGAGCAAATAGACCTACTTCGCAAATAGAACCGGAAAATGGCTATTAGCGTTTTCTTCGACCAATCAGCTCATTTTCTCGACTAGTATCTCCATACCCTTTTTGTATCAGTAATGCACGTTCAATATAACGGCTTACTCTGCTACGCAACATTTGCACTTTATTCCCTTCAACAAATATCTGCGGAAACTTAAAACTCAACCAAGCATACAAGCTGATGTTTTGGCTGAGCTGTTCGGCTTCTTCCAAATACTGTGGATGGTGACTATCCACCCAAAACGGCGCTGTGGGCAATAACCTAGCTTGATGGTTCACTACACTTTGCAAACACATTAAGAAGTAGTCTTTCTCGATAGCTACTTGAATAGCGATAGGAGCGCACGAAAATATAAATTTATCAGGCATGGCCATCCGTGGCGCATGTGCATCGACTAGCAACGCTTGTGCATACTGAGCCTGCATGGGACTTAAGCGCAATAATGGATGGGTAACATGAGTGTGTTGCATAAGATAAGCCAAACATTCAGAAATACGATGTGTAAATAGCTGTGCCGCCACGTCCGTGATGTGTTGTAGTTGTAAGGCGATCGGCAATTGCATGCCATGCTGGGTGTCATCGGTACTTAACATATGGGCAATATGTAGCTGCTCATCGTCCTCAAACACCGTGACATAGCCAGTAGGGTAGATGCCAAAGCGTCCGGCACGCCCGGCAATTTGACGTACTTCAGTCGCATTGAGTAATCGTGGGGCTTGCCCATCAAACTTATGGATGTTGGCAAAGATCACGCGTCGTATCGGCAAATTAAGGCCCATGCCAATGGCATCTGTGGCCACCAATATATCAGCTTCTCCGCGATTAAACCGCTCGGATTCGGTGCGTCTGACTTCCGGTGCCAGCGCGCCATAGATGGTTGCTACGCGAAATCCCCAATTGCGAAAGCGCGCCGAGAGTGTCAACACATCTTTGCGGCTAAATGCGATGATGGCATCCCCCACTTGAAGTTGGTGCTTAAGTTTAAGTTTACTGTAGCGTTTGCCGCAGATGCTGTGATCTTCGAGCATCAAAGGTGTCATGCGCTCGCAGTAGGTGATGGTATGCGGTTCGTTTAAGAACTCTGTGAGTTTTGTGCAAGCCGATGTTACAGCGTTGGATCCGCAAATATACACGTGTTGTGCGGGTGCCCCAACTAAGGCGGCTGTCCATGCACTGCCACGGTCCGGGTCTTGTAACATCTGAATTTCGTCAATCACGGCGACTTCCACGGCCTGTTTGGCATTCATCATTTCAATGGTGGAGGCCGTGTGGCGAGCGCCTTCAACAAGATGACGCTCTTCACCAGTAATCAAATTGCACGGAATCCCAGCGGCCATCAATTTATCGCGAATCTCCATGGCCAATAAGCGCAATGGGGCAAGATAAATGCCTGAGGAAGCTTGCATCATTGCGTTTAGCGCGTGGTAAGTTTTACCAGAATTGGTCGGGCCCACATAAAAGTGATGTTGACGCGCCATGCGGCGTGCTTGGCTAAAGCTTTGCGCATAGGCGTTTAAATCAATAATATGTTGAACAGATGCCATAAGGGTTAGGATTGGTGAAAGCGAGTAGAATACCAAACATCAACTCAAAGCCCGATGGAAACAATTAACAAAAAGTAGAAAGTAGATATGGAACTCACGTTTTTAGGTGCTGCGGGGACTGTCACAGGTTCAAAATATTTACTCGAATCGAATGGTCTAAAGCTGTTGATTGACTGCGGATTGTTTCAAGGCCTTAAGCAGTTGCGTCTAAAAAATTGGGCTAAATTGCCGATCCAACCCAGTGATATTCACGCAGTAGTGCTGACCCATGCTCACATCGATCATTCCGGCTATTTGCCATTATTTGTTAAAAATGGGTTTTCCGGCAAAGTGTATTGTTCACACGCCACTCACGATTTATGCAAAATTTTGCTGCCGGACGCTGCACATCTGCAGGAGGAAGAGGCAGAGTATGCTAATCGTCGCGGCTTTTCCAAGCATCATCCGGCCTTGCCCTTGTACACCAAAGAGGATGCCGAACAAGCCTTGGCTCTATTTGAACCGGTTGCCTTTGCCCAAGACATCCCGATGGGGCATGACACCCACATACGCTTATTACCTAACGGGCATATTCTGGGTTCAGCCAGCTTAAGTGTGGCTAACCAACATACTTCCGTCACATTCTCAGGTGATGTGGGTCGGCCAAACGACATATTGATGCATACACCGAATACCATAGCACCAACGGATTATTTGGTGTTGGAGTCGACTTATGGCAACCGCTTACACGATAACACCGACCCCATGGTGCAGTTGGCTAACGTCATTAATAAAACGGTGAAACGCAAAGGTGTGGTGCTGATTCCTGTATTTGCAGTGGGTAGGGCGCAAGAATTACTGTATTACATTCATCTATTGAAGCAAACTGGCCAAATTGCTGATGACATTCCGGTATATCTAAATAGCCCAATGGCGGTGGATGCTACCGCCATTTTTTCACAACACCGTGGCGAGCATAAATTATCACCGGAACAATGCCGTGCCATGAGTCGGTGTGCGCATATGGTGAATAGTGTGGATGAATCCAAACGTTTGAATGAATTAAAAGGCCCGATGATTATTTTGTCTGCCAGTGGCATGGCTTCGGGTGGTAGGGTAATCCATCATTTAAAGGCGTTTGCGCCAAAATCAAACAACACGGTGCTGTTTGTGGGCTTTCAGGCCGCGGGCACACGTGGCGCAGCCATGATAGACGGTGCTGAGAATATTAAGATTCATGGCGAATATATTCCGGTGCGTGCAAAAGTGGAGGTGATTTCAAACTTATCAGCGCATGCGGATTATGAGGAAATTTTAGCCTGGTTGAAACCTGTGAAAACGGCACCCAAGCACGTATTTATTACCCATGGCGAACCAGTGGCTGCTGACATGATGCGCAGACATGTGGAAGAGCGCTTGCATTGGCGTGCCTCAGTGCCGGAATATTTAGAAAAAGTAAACCTCACCTAAAAATAAAGCAGTCGGCGCCCAAGCCCCAGTTCAAAACAAGTAAAATAGCGTTATGCACATACAACTATTATCAGACCAACTGATTAGCCAAATTGCGGCAGGTGAGGTGGTTGAGCGGCCAGCTTCAGCATTGAAAGAGCTATTGGAAAATAGCTTAGATGCGTCCAGCGATGATATTCAAGTAGCGCTATTACAGGGTGGAGTTAAGCAGTTACGGGTGGCTGACAATGGCAAAGGCGTGGCCAAAGAAGACTTAGCTCTTGCGCTCACCCGCCACGCCACCAGCAAAATTGCCACGCTTGAAGATTTAGAATCTGTAGGCAGCTTGGGCTTTCGGGGGGAGGCGCTGGCCAGCATTGCATCTATTTCACGCACACAATTCATCAGCAAATACGCGTATGAAAAACATGCTTGGCGTATTTCCACCACCGGCAGCGAAATCAGTGAGATAGAGCCAGCCGCACTAGATATTGGCACCATCGTAGAAGTCAACGATTTGTACTTTAACACCCCAGCGCGTCGCAAATTTTTAAAGACGGAAGCGACCGAATACGGACATTGCGAGGAAGCGTTTACAAGAATCGCGCTTTCTAGGCCCGATGTAGGCTTTTTGTTGCAACACAATGGTAAAGCGACGATACGCCTTGTTAAAGGTGCGGCAGATAAGCGATTTACTGACATTCTAGGGCCTGAGTTTGCCGGTGAAGCCATCGCTGTGGATGCCTCTGTAGCTGATTTAAGGCTTTGGGGTTTGGCAGCAAAACCTACTTTTTCTCGCCATGCACGCGATACGCAGTATGTATATGTCAATGGTCGATTTGTGCGTGATAAGCTCATTAGCCATGCCATTCGTCAGGCCTATCAAGATGTGTTACACCATGATCGGCATCCCGCGTATGTGCTGTTTTTAGAGTGTGATCCGGCCATGGTGGACGTGAATGTGCACCCAGCAAAGACAGAAGTGCGCTTCCGAGACGGTCAATCAATCCACCGTTTTATTTTCCATACCCTACACAAAGCCTTATCCACACCTACCGGTGTAAGTGCGGCTGTCACTGCCACACAGGCAGCCCATAACGCTTTTCAAAACGCTTCTAAAGCATCAGCCTCCAGTCAAAACGCTTATTACCCCACCTATCAATCGCAAATGGATTTGAGAGCGGGAGAACCGACTGGCTTTTACAGCACCATGTTTGGTGACATCAAGCCAATCGGAAATGCCAATATTCAGGCAGATGTTCAGTCAAATCTCATGCCGGAGGCGGGTAGTGCTGATGAAGGCACACCGCAAGAATACCCACTTGGTTTTGCCGTGGCGCAATTACATGGGGTGTATATCTTGGCGCAGAATCAGCAAGGCATGGTAGTAGTAGATATGCACGCAGCACATGAGCGCATTATGTATGAACGCTTAAAACTAGCGATGGAGAGCGATAGAGTAAAAATGCAGCCTTTGTTGCTACCGGTGAGTTTTCATGCAGACCGGTTAGAAATGGCTGCGGTGCAAGAGGTCATCAGTTCTGGCGATGACTATTTGGCGCAGTTAGGGTTTGATATTGCGATACTTTCACCGACGACATTGGCCGTACGTGCAATTCCTGTCATGTTGCAAGATGCGGATGCGGTGCAGCTGGCACGTGATGTGTTACGAGATTTAAGCGAGTTTGGTGGCTCGCGCGCGCTAATTGAGCGACGTAATGAAATGTTAGGTACTATTGCCTGTCATGCTGCTGTGCGTGCAAATCGCACATTGACATTGCCTGAGATGAACGCATTGTTGCGCGATATGGAAGCGACCGAGCGCTCAGGGCAGTGCAATCATGGTCGTCCCACCTGGTTTCAGGTCACCATGCAAGATTTAGATAAAATGTTTATGCGTGGCAAATAAATGCCCGACATTCTTCAACAGGAGGCGATATGACAGACGAACCGGCAACCCATGAACACGTTTACAGCGAAGCGGAAATCACCCAAAAACTGCAGGCTGAATTGCCGCACTGGTATATAGAGGATGGTTGGATTCGACGTAAATACAAAACGGGCAGTTGGAAAGGCACGTTAATGGTGGTGAACACGGTAGGTCACCTTGCCGAAGCTGCGTGGCACCATCCTGACTTGACTGTTTCATATGCGTTTGTGATTGTGAAACTGTGCACGCATAGTGCAAAAGGCATTACCGATAAAGACTTTGAGTTGGCGACCAAAATTGAAGAGGTGATTCAATGGCAGCCTAACAAACAAGGCTTTAAAGGCCAGCCTTCTGCCTTGGAAGGCACGCCCAATGAAGATCAGCGTTTTAAATACATTAAATACGATTGATACAAACAATCTGGGTTTAAATATTTTATTTTTTAATTTACGTTGATTAAGCATTGAGTCTATGTCTGCATTGCCACCCGCTATATTTTTGATGGGCCCTACAGCGAGTGGCAAAACCAATGCTGCCGTTTACTTAAAACAACACCTGTCGGTTGAGTTGATTAGTGTGGACTCTGCCTTGGTGTTTAAAGACATGAACATAGGCACGGCCAAGCCAGATCAAGCCACGCTCTCAATAGCGCCCCATTTTCTAATCGACATCATTCCGCCCACCTCCGCCTATTCAGCCGCCAATTTTAGGGAAGATGCGCTAAGATTGATGCAGGAGATCACTGCGCGTGGCAATGTACCCGTATTAGTGGGTGGCACCATGTTGTATTTCAAGTCTTTGCTTTCTGGCTTGAGCGGGTTGCCGGAAGCAGATGCAGAGATTCGCGCGCAAATTGATGCAGAAGCCGCACAAATTGGTTGGCCTCAGATGCATGCCAAACTGGCCAGCATTGATCGGGAAACCGCTGCACGCTTGCAACCCAACGATATGCAGCGCATTCAGCGGGCGCTTGAGGTATATGCCATTAGCGGTGAGAACATGACACAACTCTATGCCAAGCAATCTGCACAAAGCTTTCCGTACCGGGTCCTCAAGTTAGCGCTGATTCCCAGTGATCGCAGCGTCTTGCATGCACGTATTGCCACACGATTCCAGCAGATGTTAAAGGATGGCTTGGTGGATGAAGTGAGGGCACTATTAGCAAACTATCCCAGCCTCACCATGGAAAGCACGTCCATGCGGTGCGTCGGCTATCGCCAAGTGTTGGAATATATGCAAGGGCAGTATCCATTAGATGAACTGTGCGATCGTGGTATTTTTGCGACACGCCAATTGGCCAAACGTCAGCTCACTTGGTTGCGTGGGATGGACGATACGGTAGATTTGGACTGTTTAAATACAGATCAAAATGTAGAGGTTTTAGAGGCAGTTAAAAGTTTTAAGGAGGGATCCTTACATGAAAAATAGATTTAATCCAAAAAACTCTATATTTCACCCAGACCATGACATCAGTAAGTTAATACATCAGAAACCTCTAAAAGGATTTTTAATTTTGCTTATATTGAGTGCTGCAACAGTGATTATGATAATAGTGTTGGTACTGAGTGCTCTAATTGTATTTAGAAAACTAATTTAGGTATATCTAAACCATAAGCGTATTTAGCAATAATCAAGTATGGAATATGGTAAATACTCTAGCAATTTTGAGTCAATAACCGAGCTTAAAAAAGTTTGACTCGGCGATTAAGATTAGAGCGGATAAATAAATCCTCCCTTTTTAGAGGTTCACCACAAAGCTTGATCGTATTGTAGGAGGCTAAGCTAATTGATTGGGTATTTCACTTTGTGCAAGTGATAACCCCGACTATCTATATCTGCAACGATTTCTGAATCCGCATCGACATCCACTGAGGCTCTATCAAATATCAACTTGGCAAAATCTGGATCAGGCACTTCAACATTGGAAATGTCGCTATCAGCCAGTACCGAGATGAATTTATGGGCATTGCTTACGCTTTTATAGATATCTACTTTCATGGCACTCTCCTTATGCATCGGTTTGAGTATTGTTGATTGAGAACATCTACTAAGAAGAGATTTCCTCCTCTAAACCCATAGACCAAACAACAGTGCAGTCAGTTCCAATGATAGGTAGGTTGATGATTGCAAATAAAAAATATAAAACTAATTAAAACAATAAATTAAAATGGTTGTTTAAAGTTAAATATCATTTAAAAGTTTGTTGTATACGGGTAGCAGCCTCGACGCATTCATCCAATGAAGCCACCAACGCCATGCGGATAAAGCCTGCCCCGGGATTGATGCCATGCGCTTCTCTCGCGAGAAAGCTACCTGGCAAGACGGTAATGTTTAAATCACGGTATAACTGCACGGCCACATCGGTATCTTGTTGCTGCGTTTGTACCCAAAGATAAAACGCAGCATCTGGTTTGGTGGTTTTCCAAACTTGGTTCAACATAGGGGTAACGGTGTTGAATTTCTCCGCATACAATCTGCGATTTTCAATCACATGCGCCTCATCGTTCCATGCGGCGATGGAAGCGGATTGCACTGCAGGGTTCATGGCGCAACCATGATAGGTGCGGTATAACGCAAATTGCTTGATAATCTTTTCGTCGCCTGCGACAAAGCCAGAACGCATGCCTGGCACGTTTGAACGTTTGGATAAAGAGCTAAAGACCACGAGGTTAGTGTAGTCCCGACCTAACAAATGCGCTGCTTGTAGTGCGCCCAGTGGTGCATGGCCTTCTTCAAAGTAAATTTCTGAGTAGCATTCATCGGCTGCAATCACAAAGCCATAACGGTCGGATAGCTCAAAAATAGTTTTCCATTGACCCAATGTCATCACTTTGCCCGATGGGTTGCCCGGGCTACAAACATACGCCAATTGCGTGCGATTTAATACATCCGCAGGCACGTTTTCAAAATCCATCACATGGTCTTGCTCTGCCACTTCACTTGGCAAGGTATTTAAAAAGCAAGGCGTTGCACCTGCCAAAAAGGCAGCTCCCTCATATATTTGATAGAACGGGTTGGGAGATATCACCACCGGGTTGGGTTTAGTACCATCAATCACCACTTGCGCAAATGCGAACAATGCTTCGCGACTCCCTGTCACAGGAAGAATAGCAGTTTCAGGATTAAGCGCAGGAATGTTGTAGCGACGGGCTATCCAGTTAGAAATAGCCTCTCTTAAGGCCAAAACACCAATAGTCGTGGGATAATTAGCTAAACCAGCTATATTTTGGATTAACGCATCCTGAATCAGTTTGGGGGTGGCGTGTTTAGGCTCACCAATCGATAGATTGATTGGTTTAAGTGCCGGGTTGGGAGTAATCCCTTGAAACAAATCGCGAAGTCGTTGAAACGGGTAGGGCTGGAGTAACTGTAAATGTGGGTTCATAGGTGCGTATTATAGTGAGCAATAACAATAAACAAAACTTTTTTGCGGTATTTGGCTTGCTATTTGGTGCGGTGTGTTGGGGCATTATTTGGTACCCATATCGATTAATGGCCGAGGCCGGCTTTTCTGGCGTAGTGTCTAGTTTTTATACCTACAGCATGGCCGTTTTGATGGGCGCTTTGATATTTGCTAATCGCTGGCGCGGTGTATTTGCCTTGCCAAAATCTTCTTTAGGCCTGTGTTTAGCGGCGGGTTGGACCAATTTGAGTTATGTGTTGGCCGTGATTGACGGTGAAGTAATGCGCGTGATGTTGTTGTTTTACCTCTCACCGCTTTGGACACTCATACTCGCGCACTATTGGCTCAAAGAGCCCATTCACAAATTGGGGGTGGTCACCATCGTGGTATCGCTAACGGGTGCGTTGATTATGTTGCATGACTTTAATAGCCACAGCTGGCCCATTCCACGTAATCAAGCCGAGTGGTTAGCACTCTCTTCTGGCATGGGTTTCTCGCTCACCAATGTGATGACCAGGCATGCGACGCATTTAAGCATCCAAGCTAAGTCAATGCTGGTATGGGTGGGGGTGGCGGGCATGGCGTTGGTGTTGTTGCCGTTGATGGGACAAACGGTTCCAGCGATAAGCGTATTCAACGCCATGCAATGGCAATTGATGCTTTTGATAGCGGTGCTATTAATGGCGGCTACGGTATTCGTTCAGTATGGAGTCACTAAAATCACTGCGATTCGAGCCTCCGTATTGTTTTTATTTGAGTTGGTGGTAGCAGCCGTGGCCTCATACTATCTTGCTAACGAGGCCATGACCTGGAATGAATGGTTAGGCGGCTTCCTAATCATTGCTGCCGCGTTATTGTCCGCGACCCAGCCGACACATCACGAATAGCGTGTGATTTAAAAACTTTTGTTGCTCTCTGCCGCAAAGCGGATTTTGAGTGACAAATCGTTGCGTGAGTCGGCATTGGTCAGTGCGTTTTCTTCATCGATTTTACCGTTTGCATATAAACGGAACAGCGATTGGTCAAAGGTGTTCATGCCAATATCGTTGTTATCGGCCATGATGTCTTTGATTTCTCCTAGTTTTTGTTTCTGAATCAGCTCAGAGACATAAGGGGTGTTAATCAAGATTTCACTCGCAGCCACACGTTTTTGAGATTTGGCCGCGACCAGACGTTGCGAAATAATGCCCACCAAGTTCAGTGAGACGCTGAGTAGCAGTCCTTGCTTAATTTCTGGTGGGAAGAACGAAATAATCCGCTCTAACGCTTGGTTGGCATTGTTGGCGTGCAAGGTGGCTAAACACAAATGTCCGGTTTCCGCATAAGCCATCGCGAGCTTCATGCCTTCCATATCGCGAATCTCACCAATCAGAATCACGTCCGGTGCTTGGCGCATGGCATTTTTCAGCGCGTTGTCGAACGATAGGGTATCAATGCCTACCTCGCGTTGATTCACGATGGATTTTTTATGTTGGTAAATAAATTCAATCGGGTCTTCCACCGTAATGATATGGCCCGTAGCGTTTTCATTGCGGTAATCAATCATCGAAGCTAGGGTGGTGGATTTGCCCGAACCAGTTGCACCGACCATTAGCAACAGGCCGCGCTTACGCATAATTAAATCTTTAAGTACAGGTGGTAAACCTAATTGATCAAATGTAGGGATTTCTGTTTTGATGTGACGAATCACCATCGCCACCTCGCCACGTTGTTTAAATACATTGACGCGGAATCGTCCAATATCGGTTTTGCTGATGGCAAAATTGCATTCCAAGGTATGTTCAAATTCTTGGATTTGCTCTTCATTCATTAAGGAATAAGCAATTTCCTTAATCATGCCGGGGCCCATGATTTGGGCATTGATCGGAAGATTTTCACCTTCAATATCGATATGAATCGCAGTGTTGGTGCTAAAGAAAATATCTGAAGCGCCTTTATCAACCATGAATTTCAATACGGGTGAGATATCAATGACAGCCATGTTGCCCCTTACTTATTCTTACATTTATGACGATGTTGCCCGTGGGTGGAACCCTCACGGAATTTTATTATAAACGTGAATATACGCAGTTTCTAAGCCTTGCACAAACCCCTTGGGGTTAAACAGTTGCGATTTGCGTGATTTAAGTTGTGATTTGATGTCATTTAATAGGGCACGATCATTGGCGATCATGTGTGCCCGCTCTGCATACGCCTCTAAATTCTGCGTCACCAAAGTATCCAATTGCAGGGTGTTAAGTAAACTGGCTGCTACACGTGATGGGAAAGTATCACCCATGCAAGTCAACACTGGTACATCCATCCATAAGGCATCGCTGGCCGTAGTGTGCGCGTTATACGGTAAGGTGTCTAAGAATAAATCAGCATGTGCATGGCGAGCTAAATGCAGTTCAATCGGCACTCGTGGCGCAAACACTATGCGTTGTGGGTCTACGCCAGCTTTTACCGCAGATTTCAATAAATTCGCCTTTGCCCAGCGGTTACAGTCCAATAACCACAATACACTGTTTGGCACTTTTTTAAGCAATTGCATCCAGATGGAGAACATGGTTTCCGAGATTTTGAAAGTCTGGTTAAAGCTACAAAATACAAAGGCATCCTCAGGTAATCCCAAAGACGATTTGCTGGGCGTGGGCGACACAGGACGTTGCGCATTATTGGGTTGATAGCAGGGCAGGTACAGGCAAGATTCACTAAACTGTATTAGGGTTTGCTCTGGCACAATTACCTGATCCACCAAGATGTAATCGAACAGGCTGCCTTGTTGGGTCTGACCCATGGTGCCGGGGTAGCCCAACCAATTGATGTTGATGGGTGCTGGCTTAAGCGCAACAATGCCAGTGCGGCTATGTTTGGTATAGCCGGTTAAATCCACCAAGATATCGATGCCTTCGGTTTGCATATGGTTGGCGGTTTGTGGGTCTGACCACTGACGAATATCGACAAAATGATCGACATTGGCTGCGATTTGTTGCCGTTCCATTGAGTTGTCATCTGGCCCATAACTGTAGGCATAGACTTCAAACTTATCCCTGTTATGGCTAGCTAATAGTTCAGCAATAAGAAAAGCGAGTGGGTGCAATCTAAAATCTGCAGACAAATAGGCGACTTTTATTTTAGTTTTGTTAGCGTTTGTTTGTGCTGCGCTGGTTTGACGCTGTGGTAACGTTTGCAAATGCCCATATTGTTGCTCAGCCCATTGGCTTGCGCATTTCAATTGTTCTTCTGCTGTGGTGTTGGGCATCGCCAGCAATGCAAATGGAGCGATTTGTGCATGAGCATCGTGTTGCAACACTTCTCTCAACTTTGCAATCTCTGCATCTAACCCATCCCAGTCACAGATATGCTGTTTTTGATGGATGAGGTGCGTCAGCGCATGGTGCATGGCGGGCTGAATGGCCAGTGCTTGTTGGTAGCATTCTATAGCCTCATCCAATCGTCCTAAATCGCGTAGCGCATTGCCCATATTATTGTAGGCGTCGGCATCATTCGGTTGATACTTTAGAGCTTGTTTAAAGTGCATCACTGCTTGCTTAGCATTGCCGAGTGCAATATAGGCATTGCCAAGGTTGTAGTGCGCTGCAGCGTTGTTTGGCTCAATGTGAACGCATTGCTTAAAATAGTCTGCGGCTTGCGCAAAACGTTGCGCGGCACTCTCGGTATTGCCCAATTGCAACAAAATTTGCGGGTGATTGGGGGCGAGAGCCAAGGCCTGTTGATAGGCTAGCAAAGCTGCTTGCGTGTCATGATTGGCCAAATACAGGCCACCCAATTCATAGTGCAAGCCTGGGTCATGCGGTGTTGCTTGGATGGCATCGATTAGCTGTTGAATTTGCATGCGCAAAGTGTACCTTAAACTGTTGAATTCACCAGCCGCTTAAGTCCCAGCGATTTAAGCAAAAAGCGGTTGGGGTCTAGCGCTTGAGCCAACGATGATTCTATTGGCAAAGGGTCGTCTAGCATCATGCTCGCCAGAAGTTCTGCGCATAATGGGGCAGTGGTCAAGCCTTTGGTGCCATGCCCGATATTCACATATAGTCCATCATGCCAAGGCAGCGCATGAGTCGGGGTTTTGTGTTTAGGTGGTAATGCAGTGAGTTGTGCGGCATCCAAAAGTTTGCCAGCCAGTGGCAAGTAATCTGGTGTGCTGCAACGTAACGCAGCACGCCCAGCATGAGGTTGGTGTTTTAAGTCGGTTAGATTTCGTGACATATGTGTAAGCATTTGAAGGTTGCTCAGATTATCCTCAACTCTAACTTCTAAACTTGTATCACGCGGATCAAACGTTGCACCTAGGCAGTGAGTGTCTTCAATGGCGGGTGTGAGGTAACCCTCCGTACATATCACGGTGTTCAGCATTCCACTTTCTGCAGTTGCCGTCACTGAGGTCATTTGCCCACGCACCGCGCTGACAGGTAAATGAGAAGAGGGCGGGAGTTGCAATGCATCATTGGCATTGGCAATCACCATGGCATCAGCAACCCAATGCTCACCTTGCTGGGAGGTCACTTGCCATCCTTCAGAGATTTTTGAGAGTTGCGAAATTTGCACATGATTGAGGATTGTAATATTGGGGTGTTGCACCAGTCCTCGGCAAAAGGCTTGCGGGTTCACCCAGCCAGCATCCGGAAAATACAGCCCATCATGTAACAGTAGTACACCTGCCAAATCTGAGGCTTCCTGTTTGTTGACGTAACGCACAATCTCCTCATCCAACATGCGTAACGCAATACCTTCAATTCGCGCGGTCTCTCTGGTATTAAAGGCCAATTGCAATAAGCCACATAATCCAAAGTGTATGTGGTCGAGTGCTAGGTGTTTGAGTAAACGTAGTGTGTAAAGATAGCTACTCATTGCCATGGCATCCAGATTGTTAGCGTGCGCAGCTAAACGCGGATAAAGCACTCCTATTGGGTTGCCAGAGGCTTCTTGTGCAACGGCAGCATGTCGCTCCAGGAGCGTGACATTAACACCACGGCTAGCCATTGCATGCGCGGTGGCGCAGCCTGCAATGCCACCACCGATGATAATGACGTTATTAAGGCGTGGTTTTTTCTTATGAGTATTTTCAGAAACAAAGTGCCCATGCAACATTTCCCTTTTTTTGCCATAGCCAGGGGCTTTATGTACGACAAATCCATGCGCCAATAAAGCTCGTCTGACTACTCCTGCGCTGGTAAAGGTGGCAAATGTGGTTTTGTGGTGAGACAGCCGTGCCATGTGAGCAAATAGCGCTGGTTGCCACATGTCAGGATTTTTGGCTGGTGCAAACCCGTCTAAGAACCAAGCGTCCACTTGGGTTTTCAGATGGGGGAGAGTTGTTTGAATATCACCAATATGCAGCGTTAATTGAATACGGCCTGCAAACAGTGTAAAGCGATGCACCCCATCTGGCAGCGAAGTGCACTGCGATAAGAATGCTTGGGAGATAGCACTCAAATCCTGCCAATTGGCATGGGCTTGCTGCATTTGGTCTAGCGTGAGAGGGTATTTTTCAGTGCTAATAAAATGCAAGCGTGCAGATTCTGGTGCCATGTTCAGCCATAATCGGCATGCACATAGAAAATTTAAACCAGTACCAAACCCTGTTTCTGCAATGGTGAAGATGGTCTCAGATAAATGCTGCCAACGCTCTGCTAGTTGATTATGCTTTAGAAACACATACTCTGTTTCTAAAAGCCCTTGCTGAGGATTGTCCGCACTGATTGAAAAATACACATCTTCAAAGCGTGTGGAGTAGGGCTGGCCATTGCGCCATTCTAAAGTTTGGCTCGATTGCTGAAGTGATTTATCGATAGCTGGCATGGCCGCCAGTATAACAATTTAGGCGAGTGGTTTGGGAGCAAAGGCTCAATAGCCATGCTTAACGCACGGTTGGGCGTCTGTTCTCTGGTTTGGCTAACAATAGATGCACATCGCCTAGCGCGCGTTCTCCAAAGCCACCTTCGCAATAACACAAATAGAATTCCCACATTTTAATAAACTCTTCTGTGTAGCCAAGCTTGCGGACTTCTGCAATATTCGCAAAAAAGTTTTCGCGCCACATCCGCAGGGTGGTGGCGTAGTGTGGACCAATATCTTCCAGATCGTATAAGCGCATGTCTGTATTACGCGTAATGCTTTGCAACATGGCGGTATTGGATGGAATATTCGAACCAGGAAAGATATAACGCTGGATAAAATCCACGGACTTGATGGCCTGCGCATAGCGTTGATCTGCAATGGTGATGGCTTGAATCAGCGCCAAACCGTCCGGCTTGAGCAATCTGCTGACTTTGGCAAAATAGGTGTCGTAAAATTGATGGCCCACAGCTTCAATCATCTCAATCGAAACCAGTTTGTCATAAGTGCCTGTCAAGTGACGATAATCATCCAAAAGTAGAGTAATGCGATCTTGTAAATTAGCCACTTCGACGCGCGATTTGGCCAGAGCATATTGCTGCTGGGAAATCGTGGTGGTGGTCACCTTACAACCGTAATGTTGGGCGGCATAGATTGCAAAGCCACCCCAGCCGGTCCCAATCTCAATCACATGGTCGCTGGGTTTTAAGTCTAGCTTATCGCAAATGGTTCTCAGTTTGAGTTCAGAGGCTTGTTTTAGTGTTTGCGTCTCGGCATTGAAGATGGCGCTGGAATACATCATCGTTTCATCCAAAAATAGCGCAAACATCGCGTTGCCAAGGTCGTAATGCGCAGCAATATTCTTACGGCTGCCTTCTGTGGTGTTGCTGTTAAGCCAATGCAATAACTTAAGCAGTGGTTTACTCAACCATTGATAACCACCTTCCAAGCTATCCATCACATGCTGGTTGATCGCCATTAAGCGAATCACGTCCGTCAAGTGGCTGCTGGTCCAATAGCCCAGCATATAGGCTTCACCAGCACCAATGCTGCCACCAAACGCAATCTCGCCATAAAAGCGAGGGTCATGCACATGGATAGTGACTTCAATCTGACCGGATTGACCAAAACTATGCTTCTCAGTGCCGTCTATCAACGTGAGTTTGCCAATCCGGATGCCTTGTAATCGCTTAAGAATTTGTGATTTGGCGAAATCGGCCACCCATTTAGAACGGCTTTTGGCTTTCAACGGGGTGGTTAAAGTCTCTTGCAATTGCGTTTGCGTCATCATCGTTATTTGCTAACTGGGTTGGGGTGAGAGTAAAAAGGCACGCGTTTGAGCCATAGCTTGAGTGCGTTCCAATAAATAGCGGCCACCACTTTCATGGTCATGAAGGGGTATCTTAATAACATGCCATTTAACTTGCTTGGTGTCATGGCCTCTTTGTTCAGGTCTAAGGTGGCATTAAAAATAGCTTGCCCATCTTTGATATTTTTCATATGCACCAATAATCGTGATTTATCCAGCTTGAAACGCCAGTCGTATTCAATGTCCATCGGCATGAACGGAGAGACATGAAATTGCTTGGAAAGTTTAAACACCGCCATTTCATGGCTATGCGCGGGTTCACCTGTATGCCTGGTAAGTGGATGCACATAAGCATAATCCTCGCCCCATGGCGTATTGGTAATGTGGCTGACAATAGCTTGCAAGGTTTTGCCATCCGCATCGAAACAATAATAAAAGCTCACTGGGTTAAAGCAATGGCCAAAATAACGCATATTGGTGAGCAAACGCACCGGGCCAGAAGGGGTGCGACCTGTAGCCTGTGTGACCAGCTTCAATATCGCTTCTTTAAGCGGGACAGCTGGGTCGCCATAATAATCGGACCGTTTAAACCATGCGAGATTGGGCTTTTGATAAGACCAGAAGCGTGCTTGTTCAAACAAGTGCGGAAGCTCATCCAAATCGAGATACACCATAAACACCTGGTATGTAAAGCCATGGGATTTGGGCGCAAAACGTTGATGCGTAACATAACCGGTGTATAAAGCACTAGCTTGCATGTTGAGCTTGTTCAAAATGCTTTAATGCTGCCAATGCGCTCACCACGCCATCTTCATGAAAGCCATTGCGCCAATAAGCTCCAGCATAGCCAGTGCGGTTGTGGCCGCTGATTTCGGCATGTCTGGTTTGAGCAACTGCACCCTCAACTGTGTACAATGGATGCATGTAACGTAGGCGCTTAATCACTTTGGCTGGGTTAATCATATCGGTGTGGTTTAAGGTCACCAAAATAGGCTCTGGTGATTGCAACCCTTGCAGAATGTTCATGTTGTAGGTGACTTGCACCTTGCCAGTTGGTTTGTCAGTAATGTGGTAGTTCCAAGCCGCCCAAGCTAGTTTGCGTTTGGGCATCAAGCTGCGGTCATAATGCAAATAGATGGTATTTTCTTGGTAAGGAATCGCACCTAGCACTTCGCGCTCAGCTTGCGTTGCATCTTTGCCCAGCATGGCTAATGCCTCATCGCTATGACAAGCAAAAAACACATAATCGAAGCTTTGCTCAGCCTGATTCATCGGCTTAATTTTTACTGAGTTTTTGAGTCTGCGCACGCTCTCAATAGGTGTGTTACGTTTGATTTTGGATTTAAAATCAGCTGTTAACTTCTCAACGTAGGCATGCGAGCCACCTTTAATGACGCGCCATTGCGGGCGATTATTGACAGTGAGCATGCCATGGTGATGAAAAAAACGCACAAAAAAACGTGCCGGAAACTGCATCATCTGCTCAGCATCGGTCGACCAAATGGCTGAACCCATGGGCACAATGTACTGATGAATGAACTGTTCGCTGTATTGGCATTTTGCTAGGTAATCACCCAACGTAATTTCAGAACCATCTTCCAATAACTCAAGCGCCGTTTTGTTAAAGCGCAGAATATCGCGGATCATGCGATAAAAACTGGGTTTAAACAAATTGCTGCGTTGGGCAAACAGGCTATTGAGCGTTGTGCCGTTGTATTCCAAACCGTTACGTTCATCGCGCACGCTAAAACTCATATGGCTGGGCTGCCACGCTACATCAATTGTTTCCAATAACTGCAAAAAATTAGGGTAGGTGCGGTCATTAAATACAATAAATCCAGTATCAACCTGATACTGTTTCCCAAACAATGCGATGTCGTGGGTGTGGGTATGCCCCCCCACATAATCGTTTGCTTCAAATACGGTGATGTCATGTTGTTGCTGCAAATGATAAGCCAGCGTGTTGCCAGCAATACCACTACCAATAATGGCGATTTTCATGGTGATTTATATTTCTTATAGTGTTGTGTCACGGTAATGCTATTGGTATTTTTTTGATTCACGAATTTCCACTGGCACTTTACGCAAATCCCAAATCAGGCCTAAGGCCGCCAAAACGCGTAGCCCATAATAGGTAAAATCTATTTCCCACCAGTAAAAGCCTTGTTTGGCAGCGCCTGGATAATGGTGATGATTATTGTGCCAACCTTCACCTAGCGTTAATAACGCAATTAAAAAGTTGTTACGGCTGTGATCGCGTGTTTGGTAACGTCGCTTACCCCACACATGAGCAAGAGAATTGACGCTGAACGTAGCGTGATACAACGCAACGGTGGAGATAACAAACCCCCAAACCAGCAATTGCGGGCCATTGGTATTTAGATGTGGCGCATACGCTGCTAATAACTCACCTAATCCATAAATAGCAATAGCAAAGGCAATCGGTACAATCACGTCAAAGCGGTCTAAAAATCTTAGTTCAGGGAATTTTGCCAGTTCTTTGACACGCTCGAACTTGGTGGCGAAATTGGCACTGGATAAGAACCAACCCATATGGCTCCATAAGAAACCGTGTTGAACGGGGGAGTGCGCATCATGCTCTTGATCCGAATGCACATGATGATCGCGGTGGTGTGCTGCCCACCACAATGGTCCACGCTGTACAGCTGTGGCGCCGATAATAGCAAATATCAATTGGCCTAAACGTGAGGTTTGAAAGGCTTTGTGAGCAAAATAACGGTGATAAAATCCGGTGATAGCAAACATACGCAGGGCATATAACAGCACAGCAAACACCACTGCAAACCAGCTCCAACCCACCCAGAGCAAACTTAAGCAGGCTACATGAAGCCCCACAAACGGAATCACGCGCCACCAATCAATGCGGTGTGTTTCACTGTCACGCAAGGTGCTGGCTATTTCGTTATCAAACCAGCTCAGAACAAATTTTAAAGGGCTAATGCTACGCATGATATCAAAGTTAGGATGGTTTTCGTGTATTACCGGATGGCCAAGATTGAGGTACTTTTCTTAATTTTGACGTGTCATAGCCCATGTCTTTCACTGCCTGAACCATGGCCGCATAATCACTGTCAGCGATTTGCGGCGTTCTGGCCATAATCCAAACATAATCACGCGCGTTTCTGGCAATAATCGTGCGTTGATAGTCTGGGTCTAGGTATGCAATTCTAAAGTCCGCTTTGATTGGCCAAATAAATTGCATGCCCCAAATGGCATTGCCGGTATCTGGCTGCACAAATCCTTTGGGGTGATACTCTTTAAATGGGCCATCAAATGCACCTTTGTAATAGGTGAAGGTGGTGGCGATGGTTCCATCTGGATTTTGTGCGTAGTTTTCAATGGCATTGTACGCTTGGGTTTCAATCATGGTAGGTATGGCTGCAATCACATACCAATCACCCATGAATCTTGGCAAATCCACTTGCACAACTGGCTTAATTTCATTCATGGCATTCCCTGCACACGCGCTTAATAAAAGCGCAAAACATATTGAATAAATAACTTTAAAAAAACTTTTTAACATATTGATTTATTTAATTCTGTAGTCAATAACATAACCTTCAGGAGTGGTAGATTTTAGTGCCACCCAATCGTTTGATTGGTCATACCATAAATCGATATTGAGTTTATTTTTACCATTGAGGGCGCCCATAATTTTGTAGTGAACAGTATCAGTAGGACGGCCGCGCACTTGGATAGTTTCGTTGCCAATGTTTTGAATTTTTGTATCCAAATATTCTGCATTTTGCGGATTAAGTAATTTCTTCTGCGTTAGGATTTTTGGGTTCCAATAGGCAAAGGTCATCGTGCATTCCGGCAACTTTTGATTAGCTTTGTTGTAATTCACCTCAAAAGCGCCATCTTTCAATTTACCATCCACATCCATCACTACCTTATTTTCAACTGTATGCGCGGTGAGCTTGGTTAAACAGTCGTTTTGCCAACCCTCTTGCGCGGTGTGGGCATAGTCATACGCACTAATAAACAGCACCTTTACTTTAAAGTTAGCCTTACTGTTCAACTGGTTATCGTTTAATGAGAAGACATGTGTCCCAATTTTTTGCTTATCCAAATACACATCAAACGACCAATCCTTACTGTATGCGTTGATGCTGGTCAAACCGATCAGTAATAAAGAAATTTTATTCCACATGTTTGGGCATTCCCGGGATAAAAGCATTCGTGGTTTTAATGTAGTGTAAATAAGCAGGGCGGCGTTCGGTAATCGTGCTTTCAAGCAAGCTAACCCCACTCACTTTTAATAATAGCAAGGTCATCAAAATGGGCGATATTATTGCCCACCAAGCACCGGCAGCTAACGCAAACAAGAAAAAGCCCCACCAAACGCAACATTCACCAAAGTAGTTGGGGTGACGTGTGTAGCGCCACAAACCAGTATTAAGCACCGAATTCTTATTAACTGGGTTGGCTTTAAAGCGACTCAGCTGGTAATCACCGACGATTTCCCAATAAAGACCAAATAAAACCAGCACAAGCGCGATGTAATCCAACGCTTTAAAGGAGGTGTCACCATCCAATGCACCATAAATCGATAGGCTGATTATCCAAGCCAACACTGCCTGTAAGCCGAACACGATATAGATGCTCTTAAACCAAAAGTTAGGCTCATTATTTTTGCGAATCACCACATAACGTTGGTCTTCGTGACCAACGTTGCGCCAAGCAATGTGTATACACAAACGCACACTCCAGATGGTAAGCAGAGTTAGCACCAACCAAATGCGTGGACTTGATTCATAATTGAGTAGGGCGACGGAGTAGCCTGCTAATAAGAAGAACAAGCTCCACATACTGTCCACATGGCTCACTTTGTCGGTTATCAAACTTAGCATCCAACCCATCAGGGCAAATAAGCCAATGGCATAAAAGCTATACAAATATAGAGACCAATTAAACGTTTGCATATCCATCAAACTTTTTAGATAAAACCATTAATAACGGTGTTAATACACCCCAGCCAACCGCTAACACAATGTGACTGCTGGGCGTGATGGTGAGCGTGACTGCGCCCAACTTTTCAGCCGCCATGTAAGCCAATGGCCCGCCAATGGCGCCAAATAGCACGGCAATCACATAACGATGACGCAACCATCGCAAGCTTGCATTTAGGGTGCTGGCAAAGGCCACCCATAAGCCAATAATCCATATTGGTACAACCGCCTGAGACCATCCATTGGCTTGGTAATACACCACACCATGATTAAGTATAAGCTGATCAAACGTTGCGCCAATCACACATGCCACTAACATCAGCTGCAACTCTTTAACTGGGTTGGTTACAAATGCCAGTTGTATCCCGGCCAGCGATGCTGCAATCACAAAACCTAACCAGGGTAACTGGTTGGCTGCACCGAGTACACAAGCAAACCAACCAATTTGAAACAACACAAAGTTAAGTAGTACTCTTTGAGTAGACATTATTTCTTCTCGAATAAATAATGACTGACCCACCATTCTTGGCCTTTATTGTAGCCAAACAGCTCAGCACAGGCCATGTAAAACATGCGCCAGCGGTTACGCCATAATTCCACTTGGTCTGCCCCATAGGTATTAGCGAGTACCTTTGTGAGGGCGTCGTGGTGTTTATCCATGTTTTCTAACCAGGCATTGGCTGTTTTTTCATAATGAGTGCCATCCCAACGCCAACGATTGACTAAGCGCAAATGATCCTGAAAGTACAATGGCAGATCGTCGCTGGGCATCATGCCGCCACTAAAAAAGTATTGGCTCATCCAATCATCGTCGCCTTGCACTTCAAACGCATAAGGCGTGTTGCGATGCACAAAAATATGCTTAAAGAATTTACCGCCAGGTTTGAGCCATCTGGCCACTTTGCCATATAGCACTTGGTAGTTACGCATGTGCTCGAACATCTCCACTGAAACAATCCGGTCGTAATTTGCAGGCGCTTCAAACACGTTCATGTCCGCGGTGATAATCACCAAGTTGGTGAGTCCACGCGACCTTGCCGTGGCTGTAATGTATTCACGTTGGGAATTTGAGTTGGATACAGCTGTGATGGTGGCGTTGGGATACTTTTCAGCCATCCATAAAGAAAGCGAGCCCCAGCCACAACCTAATTCCAATATATACTGACCATCTTGTAGGTCGGCATGGTCACAGGTTTGATTGAGTGCTAGCACTTCCGCCTCATTCAATGTCAATGTGTCTGGCATCCAAAAACAACTGCTGTATTTGCGGCGCGCACCTAAACAATAATGGAAAAACTGCTCTGGCACTTCGTAATGTTGTGCATTGGCAAGTTCGGGAAGCGGGGCAATGTGTTCAGAAGCATTCATTTGGGCAATAAATTGCATTAAATGAGCCATCGAAACTTCACAATTATCTGCGTTGATTTCTTTTAGGCGTTTTTCCGTTAGTTGGCGTATCCCTTTACGCACAAGCGCATCTGGTAGTTTTCCAGCTTCGGCCAGTTTAATTGCTAAACTCATGAATTTAAAACCTTTTTATATTTGAATGTTGTTAGGCTAGCAATACGATAAGGTTATCTAAACCTTTATGTGCCACAAAACACTTTTATGAGGGTGTAAACATAGAAAAAGTTGCAGTGCAACTAGCCCTATATACATCATATATCAATTGGGCTAACTTTTAACGCGCAAGTTAAATTTTGTGTTTGATATAACTTTCTAAAGTGAGTGAACGTGTTAATTGATGGTTGAATATCAAGCATTAATTAGTAAAGTTTCACTAGCCAATCTTTTGGTAAATATGGTGTATACTGTTCTGTATATATTACGGGAGATTAACCCATGAACGCTAAATTTTGCACAAGCTTTTTAATCATCATTTGTTTATTAATTGCAGCATGCACTAAAAATCAGCAGAGTAGCTCTGCCCAAGCCGATTGGCCTAGTTATGGTCGAGATTTAAGCGGCCAACGTTTTTCACCCGCAACACAAATTAACCATACCAACGTATCAAAACTGGCACAAGCCTGGCAATACAAATCTGGAATAAATGCCACCTTTCAGGCTACGCCCATCGTGCAAAACGGAGTGATGTATTTATCATTGCCTTTTAATCATGTGGTAGCGCTCAATGCTAAAACGGGGCAAGAATTATGGCGCTACACCCACGATAGACGTAAAGAATGGCAGATGTGTTGTGGGCCAGCTAACCGTGGCGTAGCCGTGGCCAATGGCAAGGTGTTCGTTGGCACTGTTGATGCCCGCTTAATTGCCTTAAACGCACAAACAGGCGTAAAAGAGTGGGATATCGATGTGGTGGACAATGCCATTGTGACGGAAGGCCAAGATGCACTCGACAAAAACGACCCCAATAGCGCACGTAAAGTCACGGGCGGGACTGGCATTGGCATTGCCATGGCGCCCATCGTCTATAACGGCAAAGTCATCGTAGGCATTACGGGAGTAGGGTACGGCTTGCATATTGATAACCCAAGAGAGGACGCACCTTTAGGGGCAGTCATCGGCGTAACAGGGCGCTTCGGCAGACCCGGCTTTTTAGCAGCTTACGATGCGAATAATGGTAAACGTATCTGGCAGTTCGACACTATCCCTACCCAAGGTTGGGAAGGCAAATTTACAGAAACCACCGAAGATGGTGCAAGCTTTAACCGCGACATCGCACAAGAAAAATTGGATTTGGCTAAATATCCAGATGCCTCTCGTTTTGGTGGCGGCTCTGCATGGAGCACACCTGTGGTGGATACGCGCACCAACACGCTGTATTTTGGTACAGGAAACCCGTCGCCACAGATGAACGACATATCCCGACCAGGGGATAATTTGTATACCGTCTCATTGATTGCGTTAGACACTGAATCAGGCCAACTTAAATGGCATTACCAACAAGTGCCGCATGACTTATGGGGCTATGATTTAGCTAGCCCACCAGTGTTGTTTGATTATTCAATAAACGGCAAAAAAGTACCGGCCGTGGGCCAGGCCAGCAAAACCGGTTGGTTTTTCATTCATGACCGCACCACTGGCAAATTGCTCAAGAAAACCGATGCCTTTGTGCCACAACACAACCTATTCAAAAAGGCCACCTTTGAGGGTACTGTGGTGTACCCGGGCATTTTAGGCGGCGCCAATTGGTCACCGGTCAGTGTGGACGAAACGCATCAACGTGTGTACGTGGCAGCCATTCACGCACCTATTAAATATACCTTACATGAAAGCCCGGCTAAAAATGGCAATCCACCCATCCGTTATGCCGCCAGCGAACCCACCAACGATGCACGATGGGGTTTGTTATCCGCAATAGATCTAATCTCTGGCAAAGTTCTGTGGCAAGTTAAAACCACACAGCCATTAGTGGGAGGGGTGTTAGCCACCGCGGGTAACTTAGTGTTTACGGGGGAGGGGAACGGCCAATTCAATGCTTACAACACCGAAACTGGGGCTTTGGTTTGGCAGGGAAAATCTGAGTCAGGCGTGAATGCTCCCCCCATCACCTACACTGTAGATGGAACGCAATACATTGTGGTTGCTAGTGGTGGGAGTTCCATCTTTGGTTACAAGCAGGGAGATGCCGTTTTAGCTTTTTCTATTAACAAAACAAATTAACATCTCATCAAAAAAACATACCGCCACCACACCTCTGGTTGGTTGCTTGTAACCAGTGTGGTGGTTGTTATAAACCAATCATTTGGTTGTTCTCACCCAATTTTAAGATAACCCATTGATATAGAAGTAAGAAAAAAATCCCGTATTGCTGGGAATGAAATTTGCTCAACTCTAAACCTGTTGTAATGATTGGTTTAGTTTGCATGATGAACAGATTTCTTTTAGTGATGCTCTTTTTTTGCTTTCCGTTATTCGGTTCGGCTCAAAATACAAAAGAGATGGAGCAGGGCTATGACGTAGAGATATATCTTGGTCATTCTATTCCTTTTAATTTACCTGAAGAACCCGAGACGATTGCGATTGGCGATCCATCCATTTTTCAGACCATCACTGTCAAGCCTAAGCAGATTCTCCTTAATGCCACAAATGTTGGCACCACCTCTATGACTGTCTACGGTAAAAGCGGTGCGGTTTATCAACACTATGTAAAAGTTAAATTAGATCCATCTCGCACTGCGCTTGAAATGGAACAACTGGATATTCAGGCTCGTAAAGAGGCAGCTGGAGTAGTCGCAAAAAGGAATGCGGAATTCGAAACTGAACAGTTAATCATCAAACAACGAAATATGATTGCTGGTGATTATATTTCTAGACTAAAACCGTTAGTCAATGCGCTGGAGAAAAATGTAACAGTTGATAATCTTAATGGGGTTGTTCTCCTTAAGGGTACTGTAGATACTGCTGCTGCTCATGCCAGAATCATTTCATTGGTGGATAGATTTCTAAGCACAAGTGTTGAGCCAGATTTCAAAGTTGTTTCAGATTCCGGTGGTGTCTTGGCTGGTAATTTAGACGAAAAAACAGAATTTGAACCACCCCCTCAAACCTTGGCGGTTCCAAGAATTATTGCAGGTGGGGCGGGTCAAGGTCAGGGTGGCGGTGGAGGTCAAGGTGGTGGTGGAAGACAAGGTGGCTCAGTTCAGGCTCTGAGGCAACCGCTTATGGATGCCAAAGGTAACCTAGGGCAAAACCTTAACCGGGCAGATGTTGTAGTGATCGCAGATGGCAAGGCGCTCAGTCTGATCAAAGTGGCCAAAACGCCCAAAGTGGAAATCCAGATGAAGATAGTTGCTGTAGATCGCGACAAGACAGACCAGATGGGGATTGACTGGCGATTAACTTCCATATTGACGAATGGCGGTACAACCACAGGTATCAGCATTGGTAGTTTGTTAGGGGGTGTTACTAGTTCCTTACCCAGTGGTTTGGGTGATGCGACGGGTACTATTAACCCTGGTGACTCCACATTGGTAGGCATAGGCAATATCATTGGCAGTGATAAACAAATTGGATTAACTACATTTCTGCGTTTTGTTGAAGAAAAGGGTGCGGCTACAACCCTTTCAGAGCCTTTGTTAACAGCTGTAAGTGGTGAGTCGGCCAGCTTTTTGGTAGGTGGGAGCATCCCCATTCCTGTGCAAACATTATCTGCTGGCAGCGCTACACAAAACGCTGTCGTTGCCACTAATGTAAATTTTATCGACTTTGGCTTAAGGTTGGTTGTGCGTCCAACAGTACTAGAAAATGGTCGCATTTCAATGCTGTTAGATCAATCAATGACTGAGCCGGATAATGGTGTCCGTATTCAGTTACTTGGTACCTTTATTCCTGGATTTAGACAAAAAAGTGTGAGCACCGTAACAGAATCAGCTAGCGGGGAAACTTGGGCAGTGGCCGGGTTACTCTCCGAGGAAGACTCTAAGGTATTACGTAAAATCCCTTTGCTGGGTGATTTGCCTGTATTTGGATTTTTATTTAGAAATAGTGACGATCGCGTCAATCGTAACGAGTTGATGATTATTATTACGGCTAGAACAATTGACGGGGTTAACCAAACCACTACTAATTTTGAGGGCGTGGGGCGCTTAGCCCCAAGTCAGCCAACTCAATCTCAAGCTCAAACAAGTAATTCGTTGGAAGATGCGATTTATGATGATGAGCCTAATGCTAATAAATCAAATGAAGGCATTGCTGAGAGTAAAAATACTTCCAAGAACGATCCATTAAATCAGGGAAACAGAAGTAAAGGTGCTTACAGGCCAAATCAAAGTTTTATTAATCCAACGAATCGACCTGCGCCAACGAGATAGAAGGTATTTGACATGAGAAATACAAATCAAACTTTTAGTATTATTTTTGTTGTCGCACTTTTAGGGGGATGTTCTGGGATTACTAAATCTCCAAGTGCCCCAATTCCCCAAAATTTTGCGCAATCAAACCAACGACATATTCAAGCCGTTGAGCATTGGTCGATTATTGCCGAAGACTTAGCTAATCAGACAATAGTTTCCCTTGAGAAAAATAAGCTATCTGTCTCACCAATTTACGTTAAGCATCCGTCATTGAAAACTGAATTTTCAGTAGCTTTTCATGACTTTTTAGTTGAAGAATTGGTAAAAAAGGGAATGAAGGTAAACCGTTCAAACGCTAATAATACAGTTTTGGAGTATAAGGTTCAGGCTATTGAATTCAATTCGTACAGGGACTTAGCATTGGTTGGTACAAAGGCAAAATGGACATCTGTGGGCGCTGGAATTCTTGTGGTAAGAGATGTACTGAGTAAGAACTTTTCCTCAAAAGCTACAGACATTATGACAGCTGCGATACTTTATGATTTTTGGAATGCCGACGAGGGGGCCCCCAAGCTCGAATTGCTCATTTCCTCAGCCATCGTTGATAAGAATGTTTATGTAATGAAAACAACTGATGTTTACTATGCTAATCGTGATGATAGCAACCTATATCAAGGTGAAAGAAATGGGTCGGGTGGAAGAAAACATGTGTTTGATGATGCCTTTTATCACCAGTAATGCAGCGGATAAGTCATGAGTTTACGTCATAAAAAGTTATTTTTCTGTTTGATTGCAGTAGTGCTGATATTTTTCACGACCACCTTTTTAAAAAATTGGGGTAAAACTGTTGCAGAGAAAAATATTGATGATATCTCGCCAAAAGTGAAGGCCTTAAAAAATAATTACTTGGCTGCAAAGAAACAGTGTCCGGAAATTATTGGGAAACTTAAAGAAGGCATACCCGATTTAGATAAACCTGAAACAAAGCTAAAAAAACTGCTCTCCATCAAGCTCATTGCTGATTGTTATGAATATTCAAAACAGCACTCAAATGCTGCTGAATACTACGCACAACTTGCTCAAGCCGAACCTCAGCAAGCAAGGTGGTATGGCTCGGTGGCAGAAAATACTTTTAAAGCAGGGCGTGCTGAAGAGGCCATTCGACTTTCACACTTGGCTACACAATTAGAACCAAACAACTATAAATGGCTGATACAGGAAGCAAGGATTGCTGCAAAGCTTGGCTTAGACGAAAAGGCGCAAAAGGCTTATGAAAAAGCGCTTAAAATTGTGCCGTTTGAGGAAATTTCCAATGTGAACGCTGAGTACGAAGCGTTACTAAACAAGATTCAACAAAAAAATGCTCCTCTTGACGATGGCTATCAATCCTCTCAGGTGTTAGAGGAGGTCGGTGAGTAATTTATGCGCGTTTTAATTATAAGTAGCCAACTTAATTTTAGGCAGCAGGTACAGGCCGCGTGCCTTGGTGTGACCGATGAGAATGTTAGCGTGCGTACTGCAGAGACCATGGGCCAGGGCTTGGAGCTAGCGGTTCAGTTTGAGGCCGAGATTATTTTTATAGACCTCACTCGAAATGTAGAGGCCGGAATGATTGCCATTAAACAATTGGCCAATGTCTCTAATCGTTTGGTGGTCGTTAGTATCGATAAGCTGTCCACCGAATTCATGACCAGATCAGTTAGGGCGGGTGCACGTGAAGTGTTATCTCAACCGGTGCAAGAAGAAGAGGTGCACGAGATTCTTAAAAAGGCTGGTTCCCTATTAAACGATCAATCCTCTATTCAGCCAGCTAGAACCGGAAAAGCAATTATGTTTTTCTCAAGTAAAGGTGGTGTTGGTAAAACCACATTGGCGACTAACCTAGCTGTTTCACTTCAAAATCGGTTAAGTGGAAAGCAAGTGGCGTTAATTGACGCAAACACGCAAGCGCCCAATATTTCTCCAATGTTAGACCTGCGACCGGAACGTTGGCTCAGGGATGCGATTGCTGAATACAAGCGTCTGGATGGTGAATTGCTGAGTGAACTGATGACGGTACACCCTAAGTCTGGTCTACATGTGTTGGCACATAGTACTGATAACCCACTTGGTTTAGATTTCTCTGAAGATCAATTATCCAAAATTTTATTGGTTTCAAAAGGTAGTTTTGATTGGACCATTGTGGATACCTTCCCGCTGTTATCGAGCTTAAATCTATCCATGATGGACTTATGTGATGAGATTTTTCTGGTGACTGAGGCCGTCGTACCGTCACTCCGCAGTGCAAAATATAATCTTGAAGTGCTGAAAAAGGCCGGATTTAATGAGAACAAGCTTAGAGTAATTATTAATCGTTATTCTTCTTTCAAGGGAAATGTTGAGCCGGAGTTGGTGCAAGAAACCTTAGCCTGGCCTATCACTGCGGTTATTCCTTACGATATGAATGCGACAGTTGCTGCAAACCATGGCGAACCAGTTGTTCTAGATTATCCTAATTCAAAAATTTCTTATGGTGTTCAAAAGCTCACGGATGTGGTGCTTGGTGTAGAGACCAACATGAACGATTTTGAGGAGAGTTTTTTGCAAAAAAACTTCAGAATCGCCAGACAGTTTTTGGGAATGTAATCCATGCAAGATTTTGAGGAAAACACCCTTCGTTCTGAACTGCGCTCTCATGAAGAGCTGAAACCCAGCTTGTTAATCGAGCGCGTCACTGCGCTTAACAAATCTGCAGCCATGGAGCAAGGATTGCTGGGGGTTAATCAAAATGAGCAAAACCCAAACTCTGCATCGGCTTACGCGCAAATTCGCCATAAATTACACAGAGGCTTGTTGGATTTATTAAATCCCAAGGCAGTCGCATCCGCCACTATTCATCAAATTCAAGCTGCTGTAGAAGACTATGTTGAAGCAGCTTTGATGCAAGAATCATTTCCGCTGTCTCGACAAGAGCGAAATCGCTTGGTGGAAGATTTGATGTATGAGGTGCTTGGATTAGGCCCTTTGTCACCGTTAATGACAGACTCAACCGTGGCGGATATTTTAGTGAACGGTCCGCATCAAATTTATGTGGAACGACACGGCCTGCTTGAACTGACAGATATCCATTTTCACGACAATGAGCATTTAATGTTGACCATAGAGCGCATTCTTTCTCGCGTTGGTCGTCGTGTGGATGAATCCACGCCCATGGCAGATGCCCGATTAGCCGATGGTAGCCGTGTGAATGTCATTATTCCGCCGTTAGCCCTTGACGGGCCGACCATGTCTATCCGACGCTTCATGCGTAACATTTTGGAGTTGCGTGAGTTAGTACAATATGGAGCATTGACTGAGGAGGCTGCGGAGTTCCTGAAGATTGCAGTGCAATCACAATTGAATATCGTGGTTTCGGGTGGTACGGGTTCTGGTAAAACCACTATGCTCAACTGCCTATCGGGCTATATAGGCGAGGGCGAGCGCGTCATCACCATTGAAGATACTGCTGAGCTTCAAATGAGTCAGCAACATATCGTGCGCTTGGAAGCTCGCCCGCAAAATACCGAGGGCAGAGGGTTAGTTTCCATTCGAGATCTTGTTAGAAACAGCCTGCGTATGCGCCCAGACCGTGTCATTATTGGTGAGGTGCGTGGGGCAGAAGCACTTGACATGCTACAAGCCATGAATACCGGCCATGATGGTTCATTAGCCACCTTACACTCAAATAGCCCAAGAGATACACTATCTCGACTTGAAACCATGATGTTAATGGCTGAGTTGGATTTACCACAGCGCGTATTAAGAGAACAAATCGGCTCTGCGCTGCAGTTGATTGTGCATGTGAACCGCTACTCTGACGGCTCACGTCGTGTGGCCAATATCACAGAAATCACTGGCGTAGACAATGGCGTGGTCTTGATTCAGGACATTTTCGTCACTAAACGAGAAGGCGATAGCATGGTGATGCGCGCAACGGGCATTGTGCCATCACTGGCTAACTTAATGCACGAGCGCGGGTTTGATCTTGATCACACCTTGTTTGATGCCTCTAGGTAATAATCGACATGGAAATATTACTGTTCTCCATCGTTGCTGTAATAATCATTTATTTGATATTTGATTATCTGGAGTCAAGTCGTCGAGAAAAAATTATCGAACGCATCACCACAGGCATAGATTCATCTAATCAAGACGATGCATCTGATAGTATGTGGACCGGTGCGATGGACTTGGTGCAGCTTGAGGCTGTACGAAACTTAGTCTACTCAAGTGCAATATCAAGAGCATTTGATTTGGCGCTACGCCGGGCAGGTTTTAAGATTGGTTTAATGCAAGCCATCTTTTTCGTTGTCGTGATTAGCTCAGTGTTATCAGCCCTCACATACGCTTACTTTAAAAACGCTTCTGCCGCTTTGGGTGCAGTTTTTGTGTTTCCCATCCTCGTGTGGCTCATTGTTTCTCACTTTGCTGAAAAAAGACAATCTCAAATGGATAAACAATTGCCTGCGCTGATTAATAGCTTAATTAATACTATGCGCGCTGGGGGCACACCTGTACAAGCACTGATGGCCTCCTCAGAAAACGCGCCTAATCCGCTTAAAGAGTCGATGTCAGAAGTGCTTAATTTTATACAGTTAGGTCGTCCGCCTGTATTGGCATGGAAGGAATGGTCTGACTTTTGGGATACCAAAGATACCAAACTATTGTCATCCGGTATTCGATTGAAATGGGATTCCGGTGGTCAGATGACCAGCGTATTGGAACACATCTATGACACCTTAGAGTTTCGCAGACGCATGGAGTTAAAGGTCAGTACACTGACAGCTCAAGCAAAGCTTTCCTCGTGGATTTTAAGTGCATTACCGTTTTTATTAGGTTTAATCACTTATCTTTACCGCCCTGATTTATTCGATGTAATGCTCAACGATAAACGTGGTACTTCTATTCTCATTTATGTGGTGGTCAGCACGTTTATCGGTTTTCTGTGGCTTAGGCACATTGCTAAATTACGTTCATAGAGCACAACATCATGCTTGTTAATCTGATTTTCCTTGTCTTGATACTCGCCATGTTGCTGGGTGTTTATCTGTTCGTTCAGCGCATCAGTTATAACAATAGCATTCGCGAGCGCATACTTTATGCCATACAGGTGGATGTTCCGGACGAAGAGGTTGATTTATCTGCAAGAGATTATGGTCTGCGTGGCAGTGCACGTTTTTTTTATAATCTGCGCGAGTTTTTATCTACCCCAAAAGGTAAATGGGTCACTTTTCTAATGGGGGCAACCTTTGGCGGTATCGCAGTGTTGATTACCGGTAAATCTATTACCTCATTCTTCACTTATACCTTAGTAGCAGGTAGTTTACTTTTACTTGCTATCACCGCCTTATTGTATGGTCATAGAAAAGAGCATATGTTTAGGGTCAAGATGGAGCTACCCACTGCACTGGAAACATTGGCTGCTGTCATGGAAGGGGGCTCTGCATTTGAGTCTGCATTGTCTAACTTGCTAAAAGAGTCCGATTTAAAACATCCACTTTATTTGGATTTGAGCATTGTCAATGAGGCTATGCAGCGAGGTAGGCGACGTGGTGAAGCACTTAAGCTATGGGCCAAACGAAGTGATCTAGTGGAGATATCGGATTTGGTCTCAGGGATGATTCAAGCTGACCAGACTGGCGGTTCATTGGGTGGTGTGATGAAGCATCATGCGCAAGCTTTGCTGAAAGAGAATGAGGCCGAGATACAGCGCAGGGCTGAACGGTTGCCGGTAAAAATGCTATTCCCCATGTTCACCATGATTCTACCTGCAGTGATGGCGATTGCTGCTGGCCCCAGTTTTATTCGAATTTTCCAAATTATCGAAGACATTACTAGCAAATAATAAAAAATGGCAAAACATCAGATACATTTAATCAATGGCGAGGTATTGGTACCCCACCTTAAACTTGCTAATCATTTCTTTACGCGTTTACTTGGTTTGATGGGCACAAAAAGTTTACCGAGTGAGCATGGTTTGCTCATCACCCCCTGTCAGCAAATACATACGCATTTCATGCGGTATCCTATAGACATTATCTTTCTAGATAAAGAGATGGTGGTGTTGGAAAAAGTGGTGGCCTTAAAGCCTTGGAAATTCACCCGCTTTATTAAGCGCGCGAAGCATGTACTTGAGGTACCAGCAAACACTGCAGATAATGTGAAGATAGGGGATAGGCTTATCCTAAGATAAGAGAGATTGTCATAATCAAGATGCACGCGTTATACCAAGTGCAAGATCCGTTTTCATCTTCTCTTTTAGCTCAACTGCAATACACCCAAGGTTGCACACAAAGGATGAACCAGCGTCTTCGCAAGCCTTAGTGTCAGTAATCTCATTTTTAATTTCCCATGCCGCACCTTCAGCGTGGTCGTCCATGTACTTATCCATGACTTTTTCACGCTTGACTTCAACTCTATGTATAGTCTTAGTATTTCTGTGTTCAATCCGTTCCAGCGTGCGATTAATTTTGTAAAGTACAACCAAAAGAGTCACCACGGACACAACGACAATTGTAATGATTGTCTGATTAGATTGCCGCCTTTTAAAGTTTTTATTAGACTCTGAAATGCGCGTCATTAATATGCATCAAAATAGCCATCATCAACAATATTCATGGTGTTATTGTTAGCAGTTGGCGTTGCAACTGGAGGGGCTGCTGGTGCAGATGCAACAGGTGCGGAACCACTTACGCTGGCAGAGGCTGGAGCAGTTGGAGGCGCAATTGGCACCATGCCAACTGCATTGGTTCTTACATCAGTGCTTTCTTGATCTGTGAAATCCTCATCTTCACTGTCTAGACCACCGCCATTAATGGTTGCACCATTGTAAATTTTTGAATAAGGCATTTGCAATGTTCTGCTACTGCCGGCAATAATGGTGATTGCGTCAGGGTCTTTTTGTGGTTTTGGGTAGCGCACAGTAGATGAGGGCGTATGTACAGGTGTCACTCTGGTACGGTCGCTGAAAGGCCTAAATACAGCTTGTAATGTTGCTCCCGATGCTACCGACAACATGGTGATATGCGCCTGCTCCGGTTCCATTTGCAACACAAAATAATTAATGCCGGGACTTCGACGTGTTTTTGGTTTAGGTACCGCCACCACTTCTGCATCCTCTGCAATTAAGGTGGCAGATGTCGCTGAAACTGTGTTACTAAAGGCACCCTGTCTGGACAGTTTTTTTACTAAGGTGTCACCTGGCATTACGCCTCCACCTTCAAGTGAGTTGGGGCTTTGCTGTGCACGGGTGAGTTCACTGCGTTTAGTTGGTCCTGAACCTGTTGGGTTACCTATTGAAAGTAAATCAATTCGGTCGCCAATATTGATAGACTCAGCCATGCCTGGAAATAACTTAGCATCCAACACCACGGAACGTTTACCGTGTTTTGCAAACCCAGAAAAACCTTTGTGTGCGCCAGGTTCGGTCACATCGTCCTCTCGGATATACTCACCCTCAGCAATTGGGCGCGTGGCATATCGCCCCACAAACTGTGCAATTGATAATACCGCATCGGTCGGCACCTCGTTGGGCTTGACATATTTAATGCGGTACATCTGATTTGCGATGCGTGTGCCTGACGGCAGGTCGGCTCTTACTACCGGCATGGCGACCATACCGGGTAGCTGCACCTGGGGTTGAGCACGCTTATTATCACCCCCAAAAAACATCATGTAAGCCCCGCCTATCATCAACAACACTAATGCAAGGATAATGATCAGATTGCGTCTGCTATTGTTTTTTTTACGATTTGTGGGTTGTAATGCCATAGTTAAAACCTTGCTTTAAAAATTAATTACATGAGACGACTTGGTAAGTCAGCACACCTGGATTAACGGATTCGTAACAGCCGCGAAAATCTTTAAATGGTTTCACGGTGGGGTTGCCTGTGGCACCGATAGGCCCGATTTCTGATCCGGCAATACCTCTAACACTGTTAGAGCCGGCTACCCCGACTTTGCTGGGGTTGTAGAAGAAGGGCAGATTATCCAACGCATCATCAGGCAACTCTGCTAAGCCAAAGGTGATAAACGATTCAAAGATAGAACGGTAGCGAACGTGTACTTTCAGTGGGCATGCTAAGGATGTGGTGGATGGTGAGCCATCATTTACCCAACAATTACCCTCAGGCATTGCTTGCGTATCGCAATTTACCATGTTGGATAGATTATCAAAACCATCATCTCCAGGACATTCAATTTGAAAAGTAGGTCTGAATTCGGGTGCTGTACTTGGAATGTATTGTTTGGAACCTCTTGCTGCATCATTGCCTGCTCCAAAAAAGTAATAACCCGTCTCGCCTAAGTTGGCTGTATCAGTTGGGCAACTTTCATCATCTGGGTTAATACTGAGGCAAAGCTTGCCTGGAGGGAACAATAATCTCTCAGTTGCGTCTTCACATCTTTCTAGGCTATCGCCATTTAAACAAACTTGCTGATACATTGAGTACATGGCTTGATTGACTTTTGGTAGGCCGGGCACGTAGAGAGGATTGGGGTTTGTTGAATCAGCTGGGTCGTACATTAACCCATAACCATTAACCAAAATCGAGATACGGCTGCGACCTTCACGGTTGGGGTCAGTACCAAAGCAACTTTCGTGATTAATCGGCAATGGGTTGAATAAGTAAATTAATCTTGCATTAGGGAATAGAGGGTTTGCGTAATTGTCCCTATTTTTCTTATCTAGCAGATAGCGTCCAGGCGGGATTCCATCGTCATAGTCTGCACTATCACCATTCAATGCCACACAACTGGGCGAAGAAAAATTACCAACTGCGTGATCCCCAAGCCCAACACCGGGTTGTGTAGTTGGTGTTGTAGCAGTCTTGGCATGACTTATCATCTGTCCCCATTCTGTCGTTCCAGCCTTGGCAGCATCAGATACTTTAGACGAAGCATAGGCGGTAATCGCTAACTCAGCACCGCCAGCCACAACCAGAATCACTAAAATGAGAATAATGGCAAACTCAATCAATGCCTGACCAGCAATACGAGCGGGCAATACATTGCGTTTGTTTATCTTGCTTACCTTAAACCTGAAATGCATGTTTATTTAACCAGTAAGCGCCCTCTAGGCCACGGCCTGTTTGTTGTTGCGTTGGTCTACACGCTGCATTTCCTGTTTGGTTTGGCTCCAAACGTTGGCATGTTCGCAATCTGAATATTCGTGAAAGTAGGGACCGCCCATCGTAAAATGAATCAAGGCAGCGTTTGGGTTAGGGGCGTTATATCCTACCAAGTGGTTCCATGTTTGTGGAATTTCACCAATCAACTCATCGCTTTCTAGCCATTTAAACTGATGCAATTCTAAACCGGTGGCAGTGTTCACAAGTTCTGGGGTAAGCGCTTTGCATTTGGCGTTATTAAACAACATGACGCTAGACCAGTTTTTCTTTTGGTATTTGGTTTGTACCGCATCTAAAAATTTGGTGTCTTCTTTAGGTTGGTGATCATGCTTGACGCACATAACTGCGTAACGGTCATCACGCATATTCCAAAGTTCTGCAATGTCACGGGTCATTACCATGTCGCAATCCATAAAGATGCTCCAGCCTTGATAATTAGCCAGATAAGGTGCCAAAAAGCGCGAAAAGGAAAAGTCAGTCGATTGCAACGGATTGCGCTCGCGCTTATATGTATCTTTTAGTTGGTTAAGCATAATCGGCGCAATGCTTACGGGTTGCGATGCGTGTTGGTGTATGCTGTGACTCAACACATGAAATGCCACTGTTTCTCTTTCATCAAAGCCAATAAATACCTGAATCATGATAGGTAACCCTGTAAAGTTATTTGACTTTGTTATAACGCAAGTTTCATTCCTGATATGACTTGATGCAACCAATTGATTTGATGATGAAATTTGTCTGGATAACTACACTGACCTGGTTGTTTACAACCAATTGGTTTAATACAACCATTAGGTGGAGGTGAAGCTGAATATTGTTTGAGGTATCAACCTCATTTGACGTAAGTCGTTCTTAAGCTTAGGAAGGGCTTTTCAATTGAAGTCCACGTCACTTGGCTGATGAGGATGACAGTAGGCAATATTATAAATACAGTGTTAAGCAACGCATCATACCGCCAATTTCCTGTTAGCTTAAGCATCCACTCGGGGTGCATAGTAAATAATTTGATTACAGGAAAATGTAAAAGGTAGATAGAAAAACTTCTAACGCCAATCCATACTAAGCATGACTGAATATAATATTTATTGAGCTCTCTATCGAATTGGTGGCCTACAAAACCTGCTACTACAACACTCCACATTAGACCTTCCACTGTCGGCCATATCACTTTCCAGCCTGCGTTACTTGGCCACCCACCTAAAAGATGAAAAGCATATAAGATAAATACCACAGCTATACTTCCATAAAACATCATTCTGTTGAGGTGTTCGGGCTTGGGATGTGCGGTTTTAAGCCAAAACGCGACTCCCATACCCAACAAGAATTGATCAATACGCCCGCCAAGATGCCAGTAACTAATGTCCCTTGGACTCCCGCCAAGCATGACAATAAGTATCCTCAGTATGATTGCCGCTGTAATCCAACCTAGAATCATCTGCTTAGGTGATTTAGTTGCAATCGTAAATAACAAGGGAAATAATAGGTAAAACTGGAACTCAACAGCAATCGCCCAAGTCATTGCTGTAAAACCTCCAACATCTACGCGAGAAAAATCGCCAAGTGCTAAGATCATCATAAACAACTTTTGTAAGTTGAAAGCTGCCGGATATGCGGCAAATCCGATAAACAGCAGGGTTAGGAATAAGGGATAAATGCGCAATAGTCGATTTCTGATAAATGGTTTGAAATATACTTCTTTTCCATATGCACCCCATGTAAATATAAAACCGGAAAGCACCATAAACAGAGCCACTGCTGTATGTCCCTCTAACAAAGGAGCAAGTAGTGGATTCAGGCTGTATTCCCACATCTTGTATTTATTGAATGGTATGCCTTCACGAAGAATACTTCCTATCATGTGATGGGCATGGAAAAGCAATATCCACAACGCGGCAACACCTCGCAACATGTCCACCGATGGCAGATAAGTGATATTACGGCTTTGCATGGCCTATTGAACTGGTTTCATGGCTACAACGCGCATATCGCGCGGCTCGCGAAGTTTATATTCTGCCGGTTCTTGGTGGGCATCGATTAAACCAGCCTCCGACATTAATTTAGCGAGGCTTTCAGGCGTGTAACCCCAACGATGTACCATATAGGGGTCTTTCCAACGTGGGTCGCCATAGAATACCCACATACTGCGTTGACCTTCTGGACCACCGAATGCAGCAGCCTCTGGATTCTTTAGAAATTCTTCGCAAGCAGATTTTAAATTTGGACATTCAAGCACCATTTTACCGCCTGGTTTAAGGACTCTCACCCATTCTTTAAGAATATCTAGTACCTCCCAACGCCAAAAATGTTCTACCACATGAACAGACAAAATCTCATCTACTGAATTATCATCAAAAGGTTTTAGATGACGCAAATCGCACAACAAGTCTGGCTTTTTACCTGATCGGCTCTCCACAACATCCACATTGATGTATCCATCAAGTATCTTGTCTCCACATCCTAGATTTAATCTAGACGGCTTTAAGTCTTTGTAGAAATGTGCAACCGTGTTTCTTGTAGCTGATACTGAAAGTATGTTTGCCCATGACTGTGCAATTGCTTTTTGGGTGAAATGAGTGGCAATATCGACTTGACCCTGCAAAATTCGCTCTTTAACAACACTAGGGTTCATTAGTGCCCACCTAATCCCTTCAATTAAATCCTCTCCAACCCAAGCGCTATCCGCAAATGGCAAATAGGCAGGCAAGGGGCCTGCAACCACCATCCTGCCTGCCCATAGAGTTTCTAATAATCGATTAGGACTTTTTGCACTTTTAAATTGGCTTTCAAGCACTGGGATGATTACGATATCGCAATTTGCAATTGCTTTTTGAGTTGCATCCGCACTCCAAGGAACATAAGTAACCGACAATCCAGCTGGAGTAATGTTATCTAGATCACTTTTGCCATTGGGTAGAGTAGTCACCACTAAAAGATGCAGGGGCTGCTCGCTTGAATACTCTGCAAGGCTTGGTAAAAATGCCTTGAGAGTATCTAGATTGACTGCATGACCAAACCATAATAACTGTAAGGATTTATTGGGTACAAATTTTGGCTCTCCTTTTTGCATTTCTACAGGGTCGGAGATGACAGCATCAACCTGATAACCATGCTTTTTAATCGCGTGTGCCATCACTTCAGTGGAGGCAATTACTTTGTCAGCCATTTTAAGTAGTGCATGTTGTAAGGCACCACGCTTAGGGTGTTCTAGAAAGTTATCGCAAAAATCTACAATAATATTTGCACCTCTGGATTTTGCGTCGCTGGCTAGTTTTAGGGCATGTTCGCCAAATACTTTTGACGCAATTAGGGTATCGCCAACTTTCGGTACCGCACTTCCCCAGCCACCCATCACTTGTGAAAGCTCTTCATTCACAATTTCACTTTGCCATCCCAACTCTGCCAAGCCTACAGAAGGCGCTATCACACGGTAACGCGCACTTGCCAACTCGGAAGTTTGTTTGCCATTCATTATTTTGATGGCGCCAGCAGTTAACCAAATCAAACGTTTAGTTTGGCTTGAATTGGCATGGCTTAATGTAACGATTTTTGAAAGTTCACTTGAGATGTTTGTGTTATCACGTTGACCATATTTAGCTTTAAGGTCATCTTGAAGCACTTGCAATGGTGCATCCCACTCACCATTCATGCTTTGACGGTATACCTTGCTTTCAGTAAACCATACTGAGCTATCACCCTCAATCCCCCACCGCCAATCGCCTCCAGGTGTTTGCACCATTACCCTAGACCCAAGGCCAAGACTTGCGCGCAGGTGCATGTTGGTATTGGATACACCGACGTTCTCATCCAAAAGGGAGAGCAGGGCGAGTAAATCCTCAATATCATCCGTTAAGCTGGCGGCATCATGTAATGGCCCTTGCAGATGTTGTTGGAATTGATCTAATTCATCTTTTAACACATTACGTTGCAATGAGATCCATGTGGCGCCAATAGATGATAAGGCCTTTGCAAAAGGCTCTGCATCCACGGCTTTAGCAAGCTTGCTAAATATATTGCCCGCGCCTTGCACACCCATGCCAGCTTTCCAATTAAGCCCAATATAGGGGCCGTTTCCTAATGACTGTAGCCATGCTTGCCATTTTTCAACCAAATCTGGCCTAGGGCTTAATGGCAACGGTGGTGCAATTTCTGGTGCACCCAAGCCATGTGCGGCCACTGGCAAATCATTCACAATCAAACTTAAATCATAGCCGGCACTTTCAGGCGCTATTTGGCTGTCTGGGTAAACTTGGTTGAGGTAGCCCATGCGTGCTAGCACTGGTACTAATTTTTTACCAGCCCAATATTCCACTTGCATACCAGTTGCTGTTAGCCAAGGCAAATAGCGCAGATATGTTAGCTCATCGCCCAAACCCATGTCGCGTTTGATTAAGATACGGCTGCCTTTGTGATGAAGCGTGAGTGTAGGGCAGCACCAATCATTGAGTAATTCATCGCGCTGTGCCACTTTACGTGCAGTCAGTTCTCTAAACCCCTTAATAGCTTGACCTAGCTTAAGCCGCGCCATGCCACTGTATTCTTGAGCGTCTAGGCGGTTAGGGTTAACGGTCATGCAACTTTGGTAATCTTCAATAGCTTCTTCTAAGCGTTGGCTATTTAAATAACAAGCGGCTCGGCCGTAATAAATGCTTGAACGATTATTAGTAGCAGGATTATTTAATGCATTGGTGGCAACCTCAATAGCCAAAGCGTGTTGCTTGCTGGCGGATATTGAGCGAACGTAATCACCAATAATCCTACCATCTGTTGAGTCGAGTTCAGTTGCACGCTTTAATACAGACACTGCCAAATCTATCTTTAGATCACGCATAGCAGCCCAACCCAATAGATGATATGCGCCCGAGTTATCTGGGCTTATTGTGATTACTTGCTGGGCGTGTTTGATGGCTTTTGGTATATCGTTGGCGCCAACTGCTATCCAACCAGCTTTAAGGATTTCTTTGATTTTTGCGTCTTGAGAATCATCAATTGGTTCAACATGTTCGATAAACACTTCTAATTGAGAGTTCTCAAATTGTGCGTTTCTATTTGCAGAACTTCCAAATGTTGACAAAAGGTCTGCATTAATTTTTTTAAACACCTCATCTAAATTACCATTATGAGCTTGCCTGTAACAAGTCGCGTTTGGGTACCAAGGTGAATCGCCTTCATGTGCCCAACGCCAGTCCTCATAAGGCCGGTTGATAACGATCTTTGAAGGCTTGCCAAGTGCTTGTCTTAAGTGGAAGTTTGTATTAGAAACACCAATATAATCATCGACTAAATCCAATAATGCCAGCATTTCTTGCAGGTTGTTATTAAGTCTTGATAAATCAAGAAATTTCCTGCCAAGGCCTGCTTCAAATGCCTTTGCTTCTTTATCATTAGGAACACGCTGAATGCTGATGACGGTGGCATTAACCTCTTTTAATGAGTCACCAAGGTTATAAGCGTCGATATATCTGTCGCCCATACGAATCCCATTTCGCACTTTATTGCCTTGCACACCTCCACGCCATGTAACAGCAATATATGGAGGAGGGCCAAACCTATTTAGCAACTTGGCTAGTTTATCGAGTAATTTTTTTTGAGCCTTAAGCGGTAAAGGTGCGTAAAGTGTAGGTAAGGAGAGTTGTGTAGCGGCTAAGGGAAGGTCGCCAATGTTGATCCAGAAACCATCTTTAGGGCAATTGAAGGTGAGAGACACTTCTGAAAATAAGCCAGTTTCCTCTAATAATTTTTGTGTGGTTGGGTGAGATTGCACATGCAATTTCCATCCAATACTTACCAAAGCCGGTGCGTGACGCAAATAAAATAAAGTATCCCCGGGGCCTTGCTCATTCTTAAGCCATAAGTCACCTGGTGTTGTGAAATGAAGTGTGGGACATCGTCCCCCTTCAGTTGTAGTATGCGACCTAAATGTAAACGCTTTGAATCCAGAACTAATGCTTCCCTGGATTAAATCGCAAAATGCAATCGTTGTCTGCCATACAAAAGTATCTGGTTTTAAACTTAACGCTTCATGAGCTGATCTTGATGCTTCATCAAATCGTTCTAATGCTACATAAACAGCGGCTAATAACCCAAGTGACTCAAAGCTAGCCCCAAACTGTTTGATGCAGTCTTTGATTGGTGCTAGTGCTGCTTGTGGTTGTTTGGCATACATAAGCGCCTCGGTCATATCGCGCAATTTTCGCTCTGTAATACCCCCACTTAGTGCCTTTTGTAGCAACGGCAATGCTAAATCAGGACGACCATCTCGACTGGCAATGACACCCAGCACGTGGGCAACATCGGGCGATTCATTGGCAATGGTAGAGGCTTTTTTAGCATGTGCCATTGCCGCACTGGTATCACGCTTGAAAATATGTTGCCAAGCTAAGTCCAGCTCACTTTTTAATAATGCTTCTGTCGCTGACATATGCCTAACCCATGCTTAAACGGATGATTTTTTCATATTGGAATTGCAGTTGTTGCAGTGCAATCAACACCGCACCGGCTGAGAGCGCAACACCATAAGGCATGGCAACAGCTCCATCAGAACGTAAATCCCAGCTCATTTCTTTAAAGCCAGATAAATACATGGATTTAGCCATGTACTTCATGTTGTACCACATGTGACCTAAACCACCATTTCGCCATGCAATGCCTAACGCCCACACGCCACCTATCATAGCGCCGACAAGAATAGAGAGAATGACGCCTTTAAAGCCCATCAGTAAGCCAAAAACCATCACTAACTTCACGTCTCCGGCTCCAACTTGCTTATATTTGTATGGCACGTACAGGAACGCACCGCCTGCTATCAGGCCAAATAAACTAAATAAAAACCCTTTGGAAACCATGCCCAAGGGGATAAAAAAAGCCATACTGATAAACACCAGCAAACCGTAGGCCAAACCCCATAGCAATAGCTTATTTGGGATACGCCTGTACTTGAAATCATAGAAAGACACAAAGCAAGACAAAATGACTACGCCCACTAGGAGAGCGATAATGAAATATTCAAAAGGCATGCGCGACTCAATCTTTAGCTAAGGAAAACGCCGCCGTTGGTGAAAACCGACGACGGCGCTAACTAAAAAATAAAAGGTAACTTATGTCACCAAGCTATTATTAGTCACCAATTAGGTTAGCTTCGCCACCCAATGTAGTTGCCATGTTGCCGCTCAACAAGAAGTCATCTGTGTCAAATGTAGCGCCATCAGCAGTTTCACTGAGTTGAATCAAGCCATCAGATTCCAAACGAACAATTTGATCTGTACCTTCCTCGCCTGTTTCGCCGCCTGGCAAGTGGTTAGCCATCCAAGCATATAGGTCAGCAGTTTTGTCGCCTAAACCAACAACAGCGATGTATGAAACAGCTGCTACGGCACCTAAAGTAACGCCGTACTCAACCATAGATTGGCCTTCTTCGTCTTGCAGGAAGCTTTTTACGTTTTCAATCATTTTCTTCTCCATTAAATTTATTAAACTTCCCCCCTTAAATACAACAAGCGGTGGGGGAGTATCCATCTCGTTGCATGCGTTTACCTTAATAAAGACTTTTGATCTTTAAATTTAGGGGAGGGCGTCATGGTTTTTTTATCACCAACCCCCTTAAGGTGCATGCCTATATATGCAAGGCATATGCCAAATAACTAATATGCTATGCGTGATTCAAGTAACATATTGAAATATATGGTATTAGTTTTGATACAAATAAAGATTAATAGCAAGAAGTGCAAGGACAGCTATGTGGGCCATGGTTGCTTGTAACCATGTTGGTTGTAAATAATCAACCAACCAAAAGTTAAAACATAGCGGCATTACTAAAAAATCAGCATTTAAATTGATCGCATAATTGCGTCACAGTGGGTTGAGTCTCGTAATGTATGGCTGGGGCTTGTTCCGGTTTGATCTTTTTACCTTCAATACTTTTGAGAATTTTGGTGTGATTTTTGGGAAAAAGCCTATGGTTGTTGAAGCGAGAAATGTCTTCTAACGAGTTTGTGACAAAGGAAGTGAATAAGATGCTAGTAACCACTGCAGTGATTATTGTAGCAGCATAGTCCTGCGCAACTTTCATGACGCTCCCCGTTACATTTACAGGCGAGAATATCTCGCTGTTTATGTAAGGAATATCGTCATAATTCTGGAAAAATTTAGTGCAATCTCTTAGTTTGAAAAGAAAGATTAAAATAGGCTAGTCATTAATTTTGGATGTCACCATAAGATTAAGTTGTTGTCTTATCTCTTGTGAAACCTCAGAAGCAGTGAGGCCGATTGGCCCGATGCCTTTTTTCACAAGTTCATCTGCTGCATGCCCATGCAAGTAAACACCGAATTTAAGCGCATCTAACGCAGCCATTCCCTGAGCGACAAATGCGCCGATTAAGCCAGTCAACACATCACCAGTGCCCGCAGAGGCCAAGCCTGGGTTGCCTGTAGGGTTAATCCAATATTCGCCATTTGGGCTTGCGCAAACACTTTCAGCACCTTTTAATACGCACATGCATTTGAAATGTTTAGCCAGCGTTAGCGCCGCTTGAATGCGATCATGTTGAATAGAACTTACGGTTTGATTAAGTAACCGCGCTGCTTCTCCCGGGTGTGGTGTGAAAATAGTGGCATGGTTGCGATGATTAACCAATGCTTTTAACTCAGGATGTTCTGCAATTAAATTCAAACCATCTGCATCAACGACAATAGTCTTGGGTTGATTCAAACAAAACTCAAGCCATTCCATAGACTCTGGTTGCTTACCCATGCCGGGGCCAATGACAATAACATCCAAATTTTCGATCATAAGAGGCAGATCTGATAAATGTCGATGCATCACCTCTGGAAAATTCAAATCTACAGCTAGAGGTTGATTTGAAAGAGAAAAAGCATAGACACGCCCAGTACCAGATAGGAGAGCAGTGCGGCTGGCCAACAATAAAGCCCCTATCATGCCATCTTGGCCCCCAATGATGGCTGCACTGCCGTGAGTACCTTTGTTGGCATCCCTTAGACGTTTTAACGGTGCGAAATTAATCTCTGAAATCTTGATATAAGGTGCGCCATGAGGGTTCATGTGATGACCAGGAAATGCTGATGATGGTCAGATTTTAATCCCAATTAACATTCATGGGGGTCTCATTTAACCCCAATTTTGATATCAAGATACGAGCGCTATTATTTATAGATTATTGATGCGATGAAGGTTATTACTCTTTGCACAATAATAACCCAACGTAAAACAAGATGATGTTGATGATGATGCATGCAAGAATAAAATAAACAAGCTCGTTTAAGTTGTAAATGTTGGCCGTTTCAATTTTCACGATCAGCATCAAAATTTGCCATAAATGCTTACAGCTAACGAACAATAAAATTACACAACCGAATACTTCGGCTAAATACAACCAATTTGGTGGTTGTGCATCGGTTTCTTTTTGGTCGTATACAATCACTTATAGACGCTCCTGAGTGTGTATACATTACCCAGCAGAAATAATGCCCAAATTGAATTGCTTACATAGCTAATCTAACAAAAAGGGTGCTAATACCTAAAATTCAGTCCGCTGAACTGATTATATAAATATTATTTATTCGTTGATTTTCAATAATTCAGTTACTTAGCGTCAATAATAAATTTCACCTCTTAATTGAATTTAAGGAATTAGTTCTTAAAATCATAACTAATTTCTTGACATTTGTGCCGAAATAACTAAAAGTTCAAATATTAAGCCAGTACGTTCTACAGGTATGCTGTATATGATCTAGGAGGGAATATGCCCACCCCTGGTGTGTCATTAAAGTCAAGCCAAAGAACAAATATAAAAAAAGCCTACAGTGCCCGTGGTAAGGGTGGGAGTAATTTGTGGCTTGTATATAGCGTTAAGACCAATTCTAATTGGATTCTGCCTAGCGATAGGCAGCTAATCCACTGGTTATGCTTAGAATCAGACCCTCAAATCAAAACCTTTGATTTAGCTCCTAAACAGGTAATTTCACATGATGGCACCGAAACTCGAGCAACAGAGCTAGATGCTATAGTCACTCTAAAAGATGGCCGAACTCAATGGCATGAAGTTAAAGCTGGCACAAACAAAAAAGAACCATCCAACCAGTCTCAATTCAACGCACAGGCTGCTGCAGCCTCAAAAGAGCATGTTGAATACATAATCATTAATGACACATATCTTAAACCAAGAGTAAAGGTCGCACTAAGGTGGCTAAAACCACTTGGATACGCAGATGTCATCAAAAAAAGCCAACATACTGAATGTCATGTAGCATTAATTGGCCTCCTAAAAAAACAGATGAAAGGTAATATTCAAGGGTTACTTGAAACTATTGATTATTTCGATTCGCCTATTGTCCTTGGCGTATTGGTTAGGTTGGTGATAGCTGGTGTGGTTGAGTTGAATCTTGAAAAATCCACTTTCGGCTTAAAAACGACTTGGCTATATCATGGATAAAATTCGTCTTAGTAGAGCTTCGCTTCTCGCACAGGCACCACCAATAGAGTCATGGCCAGAGTTGCCAGAGAATATCGTTAGTGAAAAAAGTAGAGAGCTTTTTAATCGAAGATGCAAAGCAGTAAAAATGTATTTAGATAATGAGTTTATTGCGGACATCGAGTTGGCAACAAATTTACATAGAACATCAATCGCAAATCTCCTACAAAAATGTCTGCAGCTTGACTCCGATGGAAAAATACTTGGATTTATCGCACTTATCCCTTTTGCACGAACCAAGGATTATGTTAGAACTGCTGACATCAAACACAAGTTTAAAGAAGATCAAGGAGGCTTATCTGGATTATTGCAGCTGACGCTTAATAAATATCCAGATATAGACAAAAAATTACAAAATTTAATACTCAAAAAAAACAGCTTTGGAATGAATACTCATGAAAAGAAAATTTCCCCCAAACAACTACATCAGGTTTTCATTAAATATCTAAGAGACAAGGGTGTTAAAGATAATGAGTGGCCATTCAATACTAAACATTTGGGCATTACTAGTATTAGAAAACATGTAAATAATGTACTCAATCAAAATTTTTCTAGAAGTGTCAGACTACGTGAAGAACAGGATTCAATTGCTCATTTAGGTGTCGGCACTGGACATGCGAGCTTTCTGAACCATGAGGAACCTTTTGATGCAGTACAGTTCGATGCCTATAACATTGATGCATTTTTTTCGGTTGACTTTGTTACGCCTGAAGCATTCCAAATAGATGTACAACTTGATCGCTTATGGCTAATCACATTAATTGAGTCCGTTTCTAGAGCGATTTTAGCCTATGCAGTTATTTATCGCAGTCAAATTAGCGCGACCGATTTACTTGACGTTTTACGTAATGCGATTGATCCACCTCAAAGGTTGGAAATTAGCATTCCAGGACTCAGTTATCCTGAAAATGCTGGATTGCCACATGAAGTTATCCATGAATGCAAAGGCATAGTTTGGAACAGCATTTACCTTGATGGTGCTCTTGCACACTTAGCCAAAATTATTCAAAACGATGTCAGGCATAGTTTGGGAATGTCCATTAACTGGGGTCCGGTTGCACATTTCGAACGGCGCAGCATTCAAGAAAGGTTTTTCGAGAAAGTTGCTACAGACCTTTTTCAGAGATTACCGAGTACCACAGGTTCTAACCCTTTAAAAGGTCGGGCAAAAAATGCCGAAGATGTAGCTGTGAAATATAAAATCCGCGCTGATGAAATCGAGCAGCTCTTAGCAATATATGTTGCGCAATACAATGCTACTCCAAACGAAGGAACTTCATTTCTATCACCATTAGACATACTGAAAAGTTTCTTTCATGATCAGAAAGGGCATTTTCTTCCAAGGCGATTACCAAAACATACTGGTCAATCCTACAATCCAATTCCCATCGTCAGAGAAGTAGTCGTTAGGGGAGGGATAAAGTCAGGTAGGAGGCCATATATCGTATTTGAAAGAGAACGCTACACAAACGGAGCACTTTCACAAGCAGCCGGGTTAGTAGGGAAAAGACTAAATATTCATATTGATCCCAGAGATTTACGACAAGTAAGGGCATTTCTGCCAAATGGGTCTGAGCTAGGTTTTCTTAAAGTAATGGGTCGTTGGCAATATACGAAGCATAGTTGGAAAACTAGAAAAATAATCAATAGTCTAGTTTCCAAAAAACTTTTGGCTGTCTCCAAGTTCGCAGATCCTGTACAGGCTTATATGAACTTTCTTTCAATCAGAAATAAAAAAACCACCAGAAGAACTAAAGATTTAAATCCACAAAATGCCACTGAAGCGGTGAGATTGGCCAAGGAGACCGGATTGCCTAGAAAGATATCTCCAAGGCCTGAGCAAACCAAAACAGATGATCTCGATTTTTCTAGTTTTAATCGTACCTCTTTGATGCCAACTCCAATGCCAGACATAAAAAAACTACTTAATAAAAAATGATGTTTTTATTTATGAATTGAGAGAGATATGGATATCTTTGTTTTGAGTCATTCAGAGCGTGAAAACCTGATCAATCGTCACCCTGTTGTCACCAGAGATTTCGTGATTGTTACCCCTGTAATAGAAAAAGCCTATTCATTAATAAGGGAAAGGGTTTGGATGCGCAGCACAGGAACGTTTTTGCACGCATCGCAGAGAACAGGTAAATCCATATGTGCGCAGACAGTTGAAGCACTGCTTAAAGAAGAATATCAAGATATTGTGATTATGAGTTTTTGTGCCACCAAACGAGAAGGTAGAAGCACCGCAATGTTTATAGAGATGTTGAGAGCGGAAGGGCAGCATGTACCAAACACTCCGAGATTTGATTGGCTCGAAAACAATTTAATGACCCATATACTTAACCAATGTTTGCAAAAAGAGAGCACCCAGTTTGTGCTAATTATTGATGAAATGCAGAATTTAGAAGAAAAAGACCTTAATTTACTTTTGGCCATCCACAACAGACTGGATAAACGAAACATCAAAATGACTACGATAGGGTTTTCACAACCGGAAATAATGGAGCTCAGAACAGCACTTCTAATGAGCAAAAGTCACCACATAATCGCTCGGTTTTTGAGCGAGCCAATTCCTTTCAGTGGCTGTGGCTCTGAGCAAGATTTGCATACAATTCTTCATGCATATGATGAGGAAAAATTTTTTCCTGAAGGTAGCAATATTTCTTTTACGGAGTTTTTTCTGCCAATTGCTTTTGAAAATAGTTTTAGATTAAGTAATTACTCGGATCAAATATGGAAAGAGTTAAAAAAAGCTTCATCAGCTTTAGAGACTAGAGCCATCCCCATGCAACATCTAACAAGCACAGTCGCATATCTGCTTCTAGCTGCAAGAGGTCTTGACGAAAAAAACTTTAAACTTAAAAGCGCTGCAATTGCTGACGCGCTTGATAGAAGCACATTAAAATATTTTAGTGGTTTATTAGGTTCTTTCGATCCACCAGATTGACTAAAGCTCTTCAATGGCTAGTTTTGTAAAGAAACTGATATGGCAACCTGCAACACCTCTACCTTTTGAGTCGGGCTGGAGTTTGTTTGCAAAACTGCTCATATTAAATCAGATGAAGCCTCATCAACTTGCTAATCTGATAAGAACGACTGATTTGGGTGATGTTAACAAACTTCGTTTTAGGAGTAGCGATTGGATAAATTTAACATTGTTCGCAGAAATGTTATCCATCAATCCAAATAGATTACGAGTCTGTTTTTTTGATCAGATGCAAATTTATACTGAAGAGTCATACAGTCAATTAAAAGGTGATGGCATTAAAATTTGCCCTGAGTGTGTGGCAAAAGGGTATCACTGTCTTTTCTTTGAATTAAGCTTCATAGACACTTGCCCTTGGCATAATGTTGCGCTTGAACAAGCATGTCCAGACTGCCTCAGAGCAGTTTACTCCAAGGGTTTGCAGTTTAACCCACTAAAAAATCACCATGAGCATGGTGTACAGAAAATTCGAACAGAAGCATTAGGGGAATGGAAATCAACTTGCAACCATTTAGTATTTGAAGTTGATATAGTTCGCAAGTTGAATCTAATGAACCACGATGAGCAGCAAGAAATAAATCGCAAGTGCCGGCTTCTATACGGATGGATCAAAACCGCTCAAACAAGACTCGACTTAACAGAGAAATTATTTTGTTTTACGCATGTGGAAGCAAACAAGTTTGATAAATTCTTCAATGCGGCTGAAAAGATTGCGGGCAAATGTCCATGGCCCATTAACCTAAAAAGAACACAAGTTAAATGGATCACCTTCAATAGCAATCAGGATCACCGACGAGGTGAGAATCACAATCAAGATTCAATAGTTACTCTTAATGAGGTATATGGATCCATACGCAGGCATATTTTTAATCGTTATGTGAGGCATCATCGAACATGTCATAACAGCATTATGAATCTTAAGCGAGATGACTCATTGAGTTTAGACACTGATAGAGTATGCGGTTTAGCTTTAGCTTACAGTGTTTGGAGACTTAAAATTGAGAACTTCATAAACATCGAAGCCTTGAAATATGTTTTAGGTAAAAAAAGAGAATTTTTGGTCAATGATTTCTGCCATCCAAATATTCATATGTCTATCGAAATGCAAGCAAATTTGATCTATATGCAGTTTTTCTACTTTTGGGAATTAATAGATCAAAATATTGGCAAAAATAGTATGGTAATTAATTCATCGGGCTTACCATTTTTGATAAACAACATGTGTTCTGCATATTCGAGAGAAATGTGGTCTGGTATTTACCCCCAACCTGAGCCTCTGCTTAATAATGCTTTCATTCGTTGTGTGCAAATTAACAAAAAATCAAAGTCACTCACAAACGATAGAATTACGCGCAGTTTGGCTTATGGCTATCATGCTAACCAGATGTCAGACAAGCTAGGAATCATGTTTAAGTTAACCAAATTTCAAAGTGCTCCAAATATACATTCACTTGTTTACATTAACCTTTAAGGTCTATTAATTAACTTTCAAAACATTAACCAATTTTTTTTGGCCTCACTTCAAACCTCTAATGATACTTAGTTTTACCTCCTTAACCATTTTCGTTCATTTCATGAGTACGACTCTTCATGCTTCATTTGATACAAGATTTAAACGTCTTTCCGAAGAGCCAAAGCTTACAAACACTAGTTTTAATCTCATGAACTCAATCCTGATTAAATGCTTATTAAGCCATAGTTAATTCAGCTGCAAAATGCAGAGTGTCTCCAAATTACTAGCCCAACACACAATCCTGTTCTCACGTTTGAGTGTAAGGCTAGTATCAATTCGCAACCACTATCTAATCAATAGAGTGATTGACTAATAAACTCTGTAAGTCAATTCATATTAAAAATCGTAACGAGCACCAACTTGAATCAACGCAGGCATTCCAGTGATGATGCCTCGTGTACGATCAATAATATACTCTTTATCAAAAATATTTTTTCCAACTAAGAATAACGTGGTTTTGTGCTCCGGCACTCTATAGTTTAATGCCGCGTTATAAATGGTGTAGCTTGAAATCTCACCATTCTGACCTGTTGCATCTACAGCCTCCGTTTCAGCAAAATCACCATATTGCCTACCGACGTGAACTGCTTCAACCATTGCATCCCATTGACCAACTCTATAGCCTAATGCTGCTGTAATTGTATTTTTTGGCGCATATGGCTGACGATTACCTGACTGGCTACTACCAACAACTGCATTGTTATCAACCCTTCTAAATGGTGAGTCTTGTTCTGCGATTGGCAACCAAGTGTAAGCAACACGACTGTAAATACCGTTATCAAAATCGTAGCGACCAAGCAACTCCAGACCAGCAAAGGTAGCTTTACCTTGTGCAAGCGCTGGCAGGTTTGCAGCCACTGAACCCACGGCTATTAAATTATCAAAATCATTATAGAAAGCTGTAGTCTCAATACTAAATTGACGCGTCGGACGGGCTCTGAATCCAATTTCATAATTGGTAGATTTTTCCGCATCAACATCTACAGCACCACCAGTATTTGTAATCAAATCTTCTGTACGTGGTGGCGCAAACCCCTCATGCACTCCTGCAAAAATTGTATATTGTTCATTTGGAACATATGCCACAGAAACACCTGGTACCCATTCATGTAATGTTGCATCACCTTCTTGTCCAGAAAGTCGGTTTTTTCGCTGATTTTCGATATTTTCATAGCGTATAGCGGGTGTAATGTTGAATTTACCAATATCAAATCGATTGCTAATAAATCCTGAGTATGCATTAGTTGCACGATAATTATTTTCTACAAGTGTTCCTGAACGTGCGGTGGGCGAAGCTCCATTTACCTGCTTACGATATTGCTCCTCATAATGAGCCTTTACCCCAGCCTCAAATAAACCCCAAGCATGATTTAGACTTAAACGAGGTTCAATACCGTACGTCTCATATGTGCGGAGTCTGCCTTGATTACCAAGACAGTTATCAGGGTCTACCGCCAAACCTGCGATTCGACCAGCGCCAACAGCAACACAACCCGTACCGCCGGCAATATTGCCCGCAGAAGAGTTACTTTGTTGACGCCACCAATCACGGTCAAAATAGCTGTAGTAATAGTTTGTAGTTAATATTGCATTGGTAGAAATTTGCCAATCATGCGTAACAGAAGCGCCGTATCGTGTTATCTCAAAATCATCACGTTTAAAGGGATTATATTCTCCGCCAAAATTCTGATACTCAGCTCGTGTAAGACCTGTATAGCTCACCTGAGAGTCTTCACTAAAATAATTTGCTCGAAATGTTAAAGCATGATTATCGTTTACCGATTTAGTAACTTTAAAGTTTAAATCATCTACGTTATGCTCTGTGTTATCTCGCGCCCCATCCCCTTGCTTATGAACGTAATCTAACAACATACCATTGCCGCCAACACTGAATTTTGTGTTGAGGAAATCGCGATTACCAGCTGTAACACTCAAATACCCACCAAAATCTTGCGGGGCATTTGGAGTTATATGATTAATCACTCCACCAATTGTTTGAGGGCCAAACTTAATCTGATTTGCACCTTTAAGTACCTCAATAGATGAGAAGCGATCAATGGTTGGATAATAATAACTAGCGTTGTCACCATAAGGTGCATACGCAAGCGGGATACCATCTTCAAGCAATAGTACCTTCGTTGATCGTGTAGGATTAAGGCCACGAATACTGATATTTGGACGCATTCCAAAGCCCTCCTCATCTCTGACAACAACGCCCGGAACTTTTCGCAAAGCTTCGTTTGTTGTCATTACATGCGCACTCTCAAGCTCCTCATCATCAATAATTGTTGAGGAACTGGGCATTCGAAACTGCTCGTCTTTACTACCGATCACATCCACACGAGGCAATTTGATAACTTCAATCTCTTCAGCAACGACAGGTTGTGAGGATATCGTCATAACAAAAAGTGCAATCTGTTTAATTCTTAATTTCATACTCAAAATCCTATTGATTAACTAATGTAAATTTATGTAAAGATTATTGTTTATAATAATCATTCTCATTATCAATAACAATAGATGCAGGTGGAAAAATATAGTAAAAATGTTAAATTCTTGAGATAAAAATTTAATCACCTGATACTCTGAACGTTTACTTTAGCAATTTTTAGATGGATAAAAAGCTACTTTTGCTTGATCTTGATGAGACACTCATCCATGCCAGACATAATCGTCTAGAGCATGAAGAGTGTTTCCAATTATTTAATTTATTTATATATAAACGTCCAAACCTAGATTGGTTTCTGTGTGAAATGCTAGACACTTTTAAGGTAGGAGTTTGGACAGCATCAGGTGAAATATATGCTGAAGCAGTGGTTCAACAACTGTTCGAGAGAAGCTGACTCGAATATGTCTGGACCAGTAAGCAATGTACGCTTTCAAGAGATTGGAGTAGTGGGGAATACGACATAATTAAGAATTTTAGAAAGCTAAAAAATAATGGCTATCCGCTCGAAAGTATCATCATGGTAGACGATACACCATCAAAGCATCAAAGAAATTATGGTAATTTAGTTACGGTGAAAGCGTTTATTGGTGATCAACAAGACAATGAGCTACTATTGCTTGCGACCTATTTAAAGCAATTAGCCATAGAATCCAACGTTCGAAAAGTAGAAAAACGCTACTGGCGGACCCGGATTGGTGATATGTTTAATACATAACTTAAGTAAACTTGTTGAAGCTAATATCAAGTGATAAACTGAAACCATAATGAGAACTATACGTGCGATAGCAGTGTTTTTGATTTTAGTGTTGGCATCTAGCCCAGCACTTGCTGCTATTTGCGCGACATCATGCGCTTCTCAAACTGTCATGTCTTCCATGCATCTTGATGATATGTCTGGAATGAAAAATTGCCATGAAGTTTTGATGAACAAAAATAAAAGCAAAGCTGATACTGAGCATAAATCCAATAATGACCACAATACTTGTTCAATGGGTGCTGGTTGTCATTTCACTCAACTAACACCCCCGATTGACTTATCATCGAAGTATGTTTTTACTGACTTAACCAGCATCTCTTTCCCAAGATTTGTTCCATCCGAAAAATCTATAGATCTATCCCCACCGTTAAAGCCTCCTGCTTGAGTTGATGTTATAGGGCGTCATTGCGCCCTAAATCATTACATTTAAGTTTTAGGAGAGCTCCATGGACATCCCCAGATTGGCTATTAAGCCAATAATGATCTGCTTGTTGTTCGGTATGATGTTGGTATCAGCTTTTTCTGCAAAAGCAGAAGAACCGCTAACACTAGCTGAAACCATTCAACTAGCCACTCAAAATCAGCCTTTGTTGCAATCACTCGACGATGCGGCAGCTTCATCACGTCAGGCTGCAATCGCAGAAGGTCAATTGCCTGATCCCAAAGTCAAGTTTGGCATGATTAATCTGCCCGTCACTACGAGTGATGCTTTGCGCTATAACCGCGATGACCAGACTATGGTCAATGTGGGTATTTCGCAAGATGTCATTCCAGTCAAAAAACGTGAGATCGCGTCAAACCGTATGCTCGCAGAAGCGGATCAATTTCAGACTGAACAAGTCGCAACTGCTAGAACCATTGAGCGTGATGTTGCTTTAGCTTGGTTGGATGTGTATGAAGCACAACGCAAGTCTGAACTTTATCAGCGCATGATTGATGACATGACTGCCGAGAGAAAAGTATTGGCAGGCAATGTCAGTGCTGGGGGTGCTAAAACCGGTGATGTTTTGCGCATGGATACGGATATCTCAATGACAAACGAGAAACGTATTTTTGCACAACGTGATGAACGTAAGGCGCGTGCAGCGTTGGCGCGCTGGATTGGAAAATCAGCATCTCGCTCAATCTCGTCGGAGCTACCAGTGATGACGAATAGTTTGAGTGATGGCGCTAATCAATCAGCACTTGAGCAACATCCATTATTACGCAATGCCTATCAAACAGAAAAGGTAGCGCAATTGGATGTAGATAGCGCACAAGCCAATTTGGAGCGTAACTGGGGCTGGGAAGTTGGCTATGGCAAACGCTTTAATGACCGTAGCGATATGCTTACTTTTCAGGTTTCAATTGATTTGCAGTTGGATCGCGCTAATCGACAAGATAGGCGGACTGCAGAAAAACTGGTACTCGTTGAGAAAGCTCGCAAACTCACTGAAGACAGGCGACGCGAGCTCTCCTCTGAACTTGAAAGTGCGATGGCCGATGCTGAAGCGGCTGAAGCACGTGAAACCGAACATCTCAAAAAACTTATCCCCAATGCACAAGCCAAGTTAAGCATTGCGCAAGCAGCTTATACATCTGGCAAACAATCGATTGGTGACGTCTGGCAAGCGCGCAGAGACGTCATTGATATCGAGCTAGATCATTGGACTATCTTGACTGACAAGCAACGTGCTGCAGTCAAAATCGGCTATTTAACAAACGATAGCCGACTATTTAAACAAATTGAAAAGGAATAAATCATGAAAACAACACAAATATTAATTTTGGCCACATTTTTAGTAGGTGTAGCCGCTTGTTCTAAGCAAGAAAATACTGAAGCGACTAATCAAGCACCTAAATCAGAAATTCCTGCAATGGAAAAAATGCCGACAATGGAAAAGTCGATGGAAGCAAAACCCAATGCAATGCTTCCCAATGAAATTGAGGCTACCGACATGAGCGGCACTAATGTTGAACAAGATGCGAGTGGTAAAAAAGTTATTTATTGGGAAGATCCAATGGTGCCAGATAGGCACTTTAGCAAATCAGGTCAATCGCCATTCATGGATATGAAGTTAGCCCCTAGATACGCTGAGTAACGAAGCGCAAATATTAAGGAAACAAAATGAAACGACTCCATTTAGTAATAGTTTTAATCTTATTAGCACTATTTGCAGGCTTAGGTTGGTTTTTTGGGCAAAAATCCGCACAGTCGCCTATGGCTGAAAAGACGACTGCTAAAGATCCAGCGATGGCCCAGTCTGGAACTATGAGCAAGTCCAGTGATGGAGTCGTTCAAGACGGGAGTGGCAAAACCGTTAAGTATTGGTATGACCCGATGGTGCCGAATCAAAAATTCGACAAACCAGGTAAGTCTCCATTTATGGATATGCAACTGGAGCCTAAATACGCGAACGAAGGTAGCTATGGTGAAGAAGGTGGCGTTGCCATTTCATCACAAACCGCCCAAAACTTAGGTATCAGGTTAGAGAAAGTATCCACTAAAAGCTTTGGTGAATCGTTTTCAGCGGTTGGCCGCATCGAGCCAGATGAGCGACGATTATATGCGGTACAAACCCGCGTTCCTGGATTTGTTGAGCGCTTATCAGTGCGTGCAGTAGGTGACCCTGTAGTCAGAGGTCAGAAAATTGCCGAAATCTATGCACCAGAACTTTTAGCTGCCCAACAAGAGTATTTGGCATTACTCAATTTAGGTAGCGTGGATGGCGACAATTCGCTCAAACAAGCCGGACGTAATCGATTGAAATTGTTAGGCATGACTGAAGGAGAAATCGCTACTATCACTAAGTCTGGCAAATCAAGCCCTCGTTTTGGCGTATATGCCCCTGCGTCTGGTGTGCTAACAGAGCTGGGCGTTCGTGAGGGTGGGCAACTGATGGCTGGTAGTTCTTTGGTACAAATCTCTGATTTATCCCAAGTATGGATGATTGCAGAAGTGCCAGAACGAGATGCTGCCAGATTAAAACCTGGCATTTCTGCTGATGTTCAATTACAAAGCCTACCTGGTGAAGTATTCAAAGGCAAAGTTGGCTATCTATATCCAATGCTAAATGACAGTTCTAGAACCTTGCAGGTCCGCATTGAGTTGCCGAACAAAGGCAACCGATTACGTCCTGGCATGTATGCTAACGTCGATTTTACAGGGCAAACACATGAAGCCTTATCTGTCTCTACAGAAAGCATCATCGCTACTGGTAAACGTAAAATCGTGATTGTGAAAGAGGCTAACGGTTATCGCCCTGTAGAAGTTAAAACAGGACAAGAGCGTGATAGTTGCACTGAAATATTAAGTGGTTTGGCTGAAGGTGAAGAAGTGGTTGTTTCAGGTCAGTTCTTAATCGATTCTGAAGCTTCATTATCTGGCGTATTGGCAAGGTTATCTCAGCAAGATAAGGCGATGGATTCTGGGATGGATGTCATGAAAGACATGTCAATGAGCAAAGATAAAGCCATGCCAACATCTATGTCATCAGAAAAAATGCCTAAAGGCATTGGCAAAGTGATTGACGTAGATCCTAAATCAAACCATGTGACCTTGAATCACGAACCAATTTCAGAGCTCGGCTGGCCCTCTATGACCATGGGCTTTAAAGTTAAAGATAGTGAACAGCTAAGTAAACTCAAACCTGGCGATGAGGTTGAGTTTGATTTAAAAGCTGAGGCGCCAGATAAACCTGATATGCCAGCTCAATACATGATTGATCGAGTAGAAAAAGCTGCCCCCATGAAAGACGGTATGAAAGGAGCAAAACCATGATTGCTCAGCTTATTCGTTGGTCAGCTAATAATCGATTGCTGGTTTTGCTGGCAACATTAATGGTGGTGGTATGGGGTGTTTTTGCCATGCTCAGAACACCACTGGATGCGATTCCTGACTTATCTGACACACAAGTCATCATCCGTACACAATGGCCTGGTCAGGCACCTCAGATTGTAGAAAACCAACTGACCTACCCACTTACAACCACCATGCTGTCCGTACCCGGTGTTAAAACTGTTCGTGGCTACTCATTCTTTGGCGATTCGTTTGTTTATATTCTTTTTAACGATGGCACTGACCAATACTGGGCACGTTCTCGCGTATTGGAATACTTAAGTCAAATATCTTCAAAACTACCTAAAGGCGCAAACCCTAGCTTAGGGCCTGATGCGACAGGTGTGGGCTGGGTATATGAATACGCACTGGTTGATAAAAGCGGTAAGCATGATTTAGGCGAGTTACGTGCTTTGCAGGACTGGTTTCTTAAGTTCGAGCTAAAAACGATTCCAGGGGTAGCTGAAGTTGCGACACTAGGCGGCATGGTACGCCAATATCAGGTGCAAGTAGACCCAGATAAGTTACGTAATTATCGTATCCCACTTTCAAAAGTAGTGTCTGCAATTCAATCAGCTAATCAGGAAACAGGCGGCGCAGTAGTGGAAACTGCTGAAGCGGAATATATGGTGCGTGCGCATGGCTATTTGGAATCGTTAGAGGATTTCCGCAAGATCCCGTTAATGGTAAGTAGTAGCGGTACACCTATCCTCTTATCTGATGTGGCGCATATACAAATTGGCCCTGAACTCAGGCGTGGCGTAACAGAGCTAAATGGTGAAGGTGAAGTGACAGGTGGTGTAATTGTGATGCGTGCCGGGCAAAATGCGTTAGAAGCCATTGATGCTGTAAAAGCCAAACTTGCTACGCTCAAAAAGAGTTTGCCTGAAGGCGTAGAGATTGTTACAACCTACGATAGATCGCAGTTAATCAAGCGTGCGGTTGATAACTTAACACATAAATTGATTGAAGAATTTATCGTCGTTGCACTAGTTTGCGCAGTTTTTTTATGGCACTTTCGGTCTGCATTGGTCGCAATAGTCGCTTTGCCTGTTGGCGTATTGGTGAGTTTCATCGTCATGTATTATCAAGGTGTAAACGCCAATATCATGTCGCTAGGAGGTATTGCTATTGCCATCGGCGCCATGGTTGATGCAGCGATTGTGATGATTGAAAACGCGCATCGGCAGCTTGAAAGTTACAGAAATGCGCATGGTGAACCCAGCAATACAGAACGCATAAAAGTGATTGTTGATGCAGCTAGCGAGGTTGGGCCAGCATTATTCTTTTCCTTGCTGATTATTACCTTGTCATTCATCCCAGTATTTACGCTAGAGGCGCAAGAAGGCAAACTATTTGCCCCGCTGGCCTTTACTAAAACCTATGCCATGGCTGCAGCTGCAGGGTTATCAGTCACCTTAATTCCTGTACTGATGACGATATTTATTCGTGGGCATATTCGGCCTGAACATGATAATCCATTGAATAGAGGGCTGATTGCGATATATAAACCTTTGCTCAGTAAAGTCCTACATTATCCTAAAGTTACCTTAGGGGTCGCTTTAGTATTAGTAGTTATTACTCTGTATCCTTTGAGCAAACTTGGCAGTGAGTTTATGCCTCCGTTAGACGAAGGTGATCTGCTGTATATGCCAACAGCTTTGCCAGGACTGTCTGTTTCCAAGGCCTCCGAGATATTGCAATTAAGTGACAGGCTGATTAAAACAGTGCCAGAAGTGAAGTCAGTCTTTGGCAAAACAGGTCGAGCGGAAACTGCAACCGACCCCGCACCGCTGGAGATGTTAGAAACAACCATTCAATTCAAACCGCGTGATGAGTGGCGTGCTGGCATGACCCCTGAAAAGTTAGTCAAAGAGCTAGATGCAAGACTAAAAATACCTGGCATGGCCAACGTATGGGTACAGCCTATTCGTAACCGTATCGATATGCTTTCTACGGGAATCAAAAGCCCAGTAGGCATTAAAATTGGCGGCGCTGATCTCGCTACGCTAGAGAAATTGGGAGAAGAAGTAGAACGCCTCATGAAGAAAGTACCTGGTGCCAGCTCGGTCATTGCTGAGCGTGTCACTGGTGGGCGTTATATTGATGTAAAAATTGACCGCCTAAAAATTGCACGATACGGCTTAAATATTGACGATGTACAAATGTTGGTTTCTACGGCGATTGGTGGGGATAATGTAGGCGAGAAGATTGATGGTTTGGCACGCTTTCCAATCAATGTAAGATTTCCAAGAGAACTACGTGATTCCTTAGAAAAGCTTAAGTCACTGCCTATTATCACTGAACAAGGTGCTACCGTGCCCTTGGGTGAAGTAGCAGAAGTTAAAGTAACAGACGGCCCGCCTATGATTAAAAGTGAAAATGCACGTCCTAATGTCTGGGTATACGTCGATATTCAAGACCGAGATTTAGGTGGTTTTGTAAAAGATGCTAAAGCAATGTTGTATAAAGAGTTGCAGCTTCCAGCTGGTTACTCCCTCGCTTGGTCTGGTCAGTTCGAGTACTTTGAACGCGCCTCTAAACGACTAAGTTATGTGGTGCCTATGACCTTGGGTATTATCTTTATCTTGTTATTTTTAGCCTTCAAACGTATTACGCCAGCGATTCTGATATTGGGTAGTTTGCCATTTGCACTGGTGGGCGCTGTATGGTTTCTGTACATATTAGGGCATCACTTTTCTATTGCCAGTGGAGTCGGCATGATTGCTTTATCGGGACTGGCCGCTGAGTTTGGAATCATTATGTTAGTCTATCTAGATGATGCAATTGAACGATACCGTGCTGCAGGCAAACTCAATAATAAAGAGGATTTATATGCGGCATTAATTGAAGGTGCGGCGCTCCGAGTAAGGCCAAAGGCGATGACAGTAGCAGTGATTTTAGCTGGGTTAATTCCTATTTTAATTGGCACGGGCACTGGTTCGGAAGCAATGAGCCGTATTGCGGCACCGATGGTGGGAGGTATGTTGACAGCACCACTCTTATCGCTTTTCGTGTTACCTGCTGCATATATTTTGCTAAGGAGGAATTATGCGAAAACATAAATCATTTTTTTGGCAAATGTGTGGGGGAGTGTTTGTCATTATTTTACTAGCTATGCTGTGGCCAGCAGAGTCTGACATCCCATTTTCAAAGTTAGATGTGAATGACAATAAACTATTAGCACAAGGCAAGAAAGTCTATGCTAAAAACTGTGCAAGCTGTCATGGAGCAAATCTAGAAGGCCAGGCAAACTGGCGTGAAAAAGACTTGAATGGTTTATATCCAGCGCCACCTCAAGACGATACAGGCCATTCATGGCGACATGCCGATCAATACCTGATAGATGCCGTGAAGAATGGCTTGTATTTAGATGGCAAACAAACAAATATGCCTGCTTATAAAGACCGACTTAGTGATGATGAGATTGTTTCAGTACTGACATATATCAAAAGCTCATGGTCAGCAGAGAAAAGGGCTATTCAAAAAAGTATTCAAAAAGACGATATTACTCCAGATGGTTTATAACTTCGGTGGATAGCCTGCATAAGTCATTACATCAACAATCTCATTTTTAGAGGATATGGTTTCAATTTTTACCGTTTTTGTCGTTAAGTCAGCTTCAATAATGGCCGCATCATCCACTTTTTTGATTGCATTTTTTATGCTATTGACACAACCACCACAGCTCATTTTTGGTACGTGAAATGTATACATAGTAAAATTTCCTTTTTGATATTGGGAATAAAAGTCTATGCTAAAGTTTACAAGCATTGGAAGGTCAAGCAGGAATAATAAATTAAACTAACGCTTGACCTTCCAATAGTGAGAATCTTTAAGATGACTGTAATTATTGGGATATAAGGACAAAAAATGTCATCTACTCATCATTCTATCGATATCGCCATTAATGGTATGAGCTGCGCTTCTTGCGTCTCTACCGTAGAAAATGCTTTGCGCAAAATACCTGCCGTTGAATCTGCAAGTGTTAACTTAGCCACCGAACGCGCACATATTGAACTAAGTAAAGACCTTTCGCATGAAGCTATTGTAAAGGTAGTTGTTGACGCTGGTTATGGCGCTAGAGTGATTTCTCCCGAACATACGCATCATCATGTTGATGGTGTCGTAACTGGAGGCAAAGAAGTAATAATCGCAACTTTTCTAAGCTTCCCATTAATTGTTCCTATGTTGTTAAACCCAATGAATGTCGATTGGAATCTCCCTACATGGATGCAATGGCTTCTAGCAACGCCTGTACAGTTTTACTTAGGTGCTGGCTTTTATCAGTCCGCATGGAAAGCTATCAAAAATAAAACCGGCAATATGGATCTATTGGTTGCCATCGGTACCTCTGCTGCTTACTTATTATCGATCTATATGATGGTACAAGGCCATACGCATTTGTATTTTGAAGCATCCAGCGTAGTGATTACCCTCGTGTTGTTAGGTAAATGGCTAGAAAAAAGAGCGAAACGCCAAACGACCGAGGCGATACGCGCTTTACAGCAATTAAGGCCCGAAACCGCTCGAGTTAAACGTTTAGATCAAGAACTTGATATTCCCATTCATGAGGTGAAGGTGGATGATGTAGTGGTGGTTCGGCCAGGAGAGCGCATCCCTGTGGATGCAGTAATTATGGAAGGAATGAGTCATGTTGATGAATCGATGATGACTGGTGAAAGTGAGCCTGTGAATAAAACAATAGGCAATCATGTGATTGGGGGTGCGGTAAATATCGATGGCATGCTGTTGGTAAAAACGGTTGCTGTGGGGGCTGAAAGTACATTGTCACGCATTATCCGTTTGGTTGAAGACGCACAAACCGCAAAGCCAGAAATTCAGCGCTTGGTCGATAAAGTCAGTGCCGTATTTGTACCGGTGGTGATTGTGATTGCATTAATGACTCTGCTCGCTTGGGGCTTCTATTCAGCCAACTGGGAACAGGCCATTTTAAATGCAGTGGCTGTGTTAGTGATTGCATGCCCTTGTGCATTAGGCTTAGCAACACCTACTGCGATTATGGCCGGCACTGGCGTGGCGGCACGTCACGGCATTCTCATCAAAGATGCGCATGCGTTAGAGCTTGCGCATAGCATCACTCAAGTAGTGTTTGATAAAACCGGAACGCTGACCGAAGGCAAACCCAAGCTTTTGGCTTATAAAGCAGTTGATGATAATGATGCATCGCTATTGACTCTCGCAGCGAGCATTGAACAAAACAGCCTCCATCCACTTGCCAAAGCGGTGGTGGATCAATTGTTTGCTACTGGAGCCACACCAGCCATGGCAACAGAAATGAGAGACTTGGCCGGGCGTGGCCTGCACGGAAAAGTGAACGATGCCGTGATTTATGTGGGCAATCAACGCTGGATGGAAGAGCTTGGCGTCACCTTTGAACCACTCAACATTGTAGCGGCAGAATATAAAACTGCAGGAAATACGGTCTCTTGGGTTGCGCAAGGCGATGGTGTTGCAGCACCACAATTATTGGGGGTATTGGCCTTTGGCGATCAAATTAAAGCCAGTGCTAAACAGGCCGTACAAGCTTTACAGCAAAAAGGTGTGAAAACCTTGCTATTAACTGGCGACAACGGCATGAGCGCTGCGCGAGTTGCGCAGGCGATAGGCATTGATCAAGTGTTGGCAGAGCAAACACCCGAATCCAAAGCAACCAACATTGCTGCGCTGAGTCATCAAGATGCTGTGATTGCGATGGTAGGTGATGGCATTAACGATGCGCCGGCGTTAGCCGCAGCCAATGTGAGTTTTGCGATGTCCTCTGGTACAGATGTCGCCATGCACACGGCTGATATTACTTTGATGCGCTCAGACCCAAGCTTGGTTGCCGATACGATTGATATTTCACGTAGAACCTACAGCAAAATTAAGCAAAACCTATTTTGGGCGTTTATCTACAACCTGATTGGCATTCCATTAGCAGCTATGGGGTTGCTGAGCCCGGTGATTGCAGGTGCTGCTATGGCGTTTAGCTCTGTCAGTGTGGTCACTAATGCTTTGATGTTACGCAGATGGCGTCCAGTTCGCTCACTTAAATGAAAGGGGTCAATGATGCTAAGCAATCTTTATAATATAGGTCAGGCAGCAAAAGCTTCGGGCATCTCGACAAAGATGATTCGCCATTATGAGGAGGTGGGGCTGTTACCCGCCGCAAGCAGAACATTTTCTGGGTATAGAACTTACAACCATCAGGATGTACATATGCTGCGCTTTATTAGACATGCGCGCGACCTGGGCTTTTCTATTAAGCAAATTGGCGACTTGCTTAGTTTGTGGCGTGATAAAAATCGGCCGAGTAGTAAAGTGAAGTTGCTAGCTTCTGAACATATTGAAATGCTTAACCAAAAGATACAGGAATTAAACAATATGAAGTCAGCTTTGATGCGGTTAGTTAGCTGCTGTCACGGCGATGAGCGTCCGGATTGCCCAATATTAGATGAACTGGCACAAGATAAATAATAGTTGATTCAGATATTAAAAAACGCTTGACCTTACCAGTGTTGGAAGCTTTATGATATTTTTATTTACCAAAAAACTGAAATTAGTTATCAAAACGAAATATACGATACACATGAAATATTGGGTCAAATTACTGGTTCTCATAGCACTTGCTATCAGCATCCCGCTTCAGGGAGTTGCTGCGGCAACTATGCCTATTTGTAATGACTCGTTTTTACCATTCTCCAATACTCGCGTAAATTATGAAGCTAATCATGCTGTCATGACCGAGATGTCTGACGACTGCCAAACTGATGCCGGCAGCAACTGTGCGGATATGAGCAGTCAGGATTGCTCAAGTATGAAATGCTCTTTATGTCATATCAACGTATTTCAATTGCCAAATACAAGCAGCACAGTCATTACTGACAGCTACAACACGACATACCCAGAGCTGACTATTCGCCCTTATCAATTCTTTATAATTCCACTCTTACATCCTCCAAAGCAAACTCTCTCCTAAGCTGAGTGAGTTAGATCATCTGCCTTTATAAATTGGCTTTTCTAGGCCAAATTGCAGAATATCTAATCATTCGGCATGCAAAGGTTGTAATAAAAACAACCTTTGTAATCTAGCTATACAAGACAGCAAACATTGAGATGCACCACAGAAATTTGTGGTCGCAAAACGATTTAGCTAGCTTGAAAATTTGTCACCAACAATGGTGAAACCAATATCAGGAGAATTACCATGAGCAACAAAATGATGAACACAATTGTTACCACCGCATTGATTACATGCCTAGGCTTTACATCTGCAAGCGCTTTGGCAGGTCGTGATCCATTTCAAGAGAAGTTGATTCAGAATGTACAAGTGACTAAACAAAAGCTTGAAGAAGCCAAGACATCTAAAGGTGTCGAACAACAAAAACTACTATCTGAACACGCACAGATGCTACATGACAACATGGCAGCTTGCCGTGAAATGAAACCAAAAGCAGGCATGACAGAAAAAGAGCGTGACGAGTGGTTTTCTGAGCATCAAAAAATTATGGATGCACTCATGGCCCAAATGATGGAAGAACACAAAGTGAAAACATCATTGATGCCTTGCGACCATCACATGAAATAAATTGTCACGTTAACCGGTAAATGGGCGGCGAACTAAGTCGCCCATTTACCGCTGTTAATTGGTAAATTCATTGTTTTGAACTTTTTCAAATTAGATATGTAATAATAAATACGTGAGAAAATTAATCAAACTTTTTGCTATTTGGCTTATTGCAATTGCAATCCCTGTGCAAGGATTTGCATCCATTGCCATGATGAACTGTGAACAATCGTCCAGTCATCAAAGCAAAAACGTCGCCGCAGCTGCTGGTCACGGCCATGATCACCATAGTGGGTACGATACATCCAGCCATCATTCACATGATGCAGTAGATAGCGATAGTCAAGCTGGCCAGAAAATAGATAAAACTAAACATTCATGTGCGCACTGCGTTAAGTGTACAACTTGTTGTTCAGGATTTACATTTCAAACCACTTCGTCTAGCCCAATTCGGCAATTAAATGCTGACAAAGTTAGGTTTAGTGATATCACACTTCTTTTCGCAGGTTTTATTCCTGCTGGTTTAGAGCGACCCCCAAGATTTACTCTCGTTTAAGTTGTATTGTGCGGTAAAGGCTGATTTGTAATTATCTTTACCTGCACATTCACAGGCATTCTTTAAGCAGCTCATCTGCAAAGAATGATTTTTCCGAAGACATTATTTGGAAAACAAAATGAGAGGTTACTATGAAAGATTTACATTCTAAGAGGGGTTTCCCTTCTATATTTAGCCCATTATTTATGTGGCTATCTCTAACGTTAATGTTTAGCTCGCCCGTAGCCTTTGCAGTCGAAGAGAATGCGAAGACTACAGTGGAAGTGCCTTACCAATCCACGTTCGATGATTATCGCACCATCAGTAAAGATACATTAACCGATTGGAAGGCCATCAACCAATCATCGAGTGCTGGCGGGCATGCAGGACACCAAATGCAGGGTATGCAAAGTGATACTCAGTCCAGTCAAATGAACGGTATTGACTCACCCATGGAACATGACGACATGGACCATAGTAAGATGGTCCACAATGATGCCACTGTGGATAGTGTGCCAAACAAAAAAATGGAACACGACATGACGGCGGATATGGGCCATCAGCACATGAACCACGAGATGCCAGGAGACAAATCCTCAACCAGTTCCAACACAAAGCCAGATTCCGACATGTCTGCCATGGATCATTCGAAAATGTCCTTCATGGAACATCAACACAGCACAAATGATAGTGCAATGGCGAAAATGGATCACAGCCAAATGGGGAATATGTCCCAGTCAGGCGATTTGGCTAAACCCAGTGACCCGGAAGCATCTCCACATAACCACAGTTCTGAAAGCGATATGCAAGGTCATGATATGGCAAAGCCTATGGCTAGCGCTAGTATGGATGAATCGACAGAAAAATTAGATGCGCCTGTTAATCCGACCAGTGAAGGCTTTCGTATTATTCCGAATATGCATCCTGCCGTTGTGCATTTTCCGATTGCATTAACTCTGATTGCTTTCTTATTCAGCTTAAGTGCCTACATATTGCGCAAGCAAAGCGTGGTTCCTTTATTAGCGGCAACGGGTCACTTCACGCTATGGTTAGCAGCACTAAGTGCAGCTGTTGCAGCAATACTGGGATGGATGGCATTTAACTCAGGCATGAATCACAACGATGCAGGTCATGCTGCCATGTTGCTGCACCGAAAATGGGCTATTCCAACAGCGTTAGGCCTTATATTGCTTGCAGGTTGGGATGCATGGAAATGTCGTGTCAATCAAGCCTTGACCATTCCTGCACTAATCATCTTATTCATATTATCTGGAGCAATTGCTACTACCGCATGGTTAGGTGGGGAAATCGTATACCGCCATGGAATTGGTGTTATGTCTATTCCAGCAAATGATGGCGCAGGACATGACCATCAACATGGCGAATCAAGCACACCTAATCACTCACATGAAAGTGCAAGCGCAGATGCTAATGAAATTCATCGGCACGATGATAAGCAAGGAGAGCCCCATGAGCATTAATTTCTATCCCATCAAACTCCATACAACTACAACCATACTCAGTGCTAGTTTGTTGCTGGGAGGTTGTGCAACCTTCTCTAAAGACGGTGGGTTTGGTAACGTGCAGCAGACCACACAACAACATATCAAACAGGAAATCGCTTGGCCAAAGAGTAAAGATGAGCAAAACAAAATCAGTGATCAAGTCAGCGCTTTGCTTGAGCACAAGCTAGATGTTGAGTCTGCCGTACAAATCGCCTTGCTCAATAATAAGCGATTGCAGGCCTCTTTTTATGAGCTTGGTATTTCAGAAGCAGACCTTGTGCAAGCTGGTCGCTTGCCCAACCCTCGATTCTCAATGTTATACACCAAGAATAATGGCGAATATAAGATTGAACAGTCATTCACATTCAATATTTTCTCTTTGATTACTATGCCTAAAGCAGTGGAAATCGAAAAACGTCGTTTTGAACAGGTACAAAAAGAAACCGCATTGGACGTCCTTAAACTGGCTAACCTTACCCGTATGGCCTATTTTAATGCTGTTGCAGCAACAGAGTTAGCACGTTACAGCGAACAGGTCAAAGAAAGTGCAGAAGCTAGCGCTGAACTTGCAAGGCGCATGTATAAGGCAGGCAACTGGAATAAACTGGAGCAAGCTAGAGAGCAAAGCTTTTATGCAGATGCCGCGCTGGATTATGCCAATGCCAGAAACAAACAAGTCCGTGCATATGAGGCATTGTCTAGGTTGTTAAGTGTGCCTACGGATCAACTTAGCTTGCTTGAGCGATTGCCTGATCTACCTAAATCAGTTGAGGAATTACATCCATTTGAACAAACCGCTTTTGAGAATCGACTTGATTTACAGGCGATGCGGCTTGAAACACAAGCACTGGCTAAACAACTAGGTCTTACCAAAACCACACGTTTTATCAATGTACTTGAAATAGGCCCAGCACGTGTATTGGAGGGAAGACGAAGTGACCCCTACAAAAAAGGTTTAGAGATAGGCTTTGAAATTCCACTATTTGACTGGGGTACTGCACGTGTAGCCAAAGCAGAAGCCATCTATATGCAGGCAGTGAATGAGACTGCACAAGTAGCAATTAATGCGCAGTCAGAAATCCGTGAGGCTTATAACACCTATCGCACCACTTATGACGTGACTAAACATTTGCGGGACGAGATTGTGCCGATACGCAAAAAAATCTTGAGTGAAAATCAACTGCGCTACAACGGTATGCTCACCAGCCCATTTGAGTTGTTTGGCGACGCTAGAGCACAGGTGGCCAGTGTTAAAAACTACATTGAATCATTACGCGAATTTTGGTTGGCCGATAGCTCATTACAAATGACGCTCATTGGTTCCAATTCTATGGAAGGACAATAAATATGAATTTACCAAATCTAAATCGACGCGGTTTCTTTAAATTAGCCGGGCTTGGACTAGCGGGCGTTGCTGCATCGTCAGTCAGTAAAGTCGCCATGGCGGCTATTCCTGAAATTGTATCGGCTGAAGCTGCTACCACTCAAGCACCTCTGCACCCGAGCTCCGGGAGGCCTTATAACCCAGTTGTAACGCTTAATGGATGGAGTTTGCCTTGGCGTATGAATAAAGGTGTGAAAGAGTTTCACTTGGTGGCTGAGCCGGTGGTGCGTGAAATTGCGCCTGGTATGAAAGCTCATTTATGGGGTTATAACGGCCAAAGCCCTGGGCCAACCATTGAAGTTGTGGAAGGTGATAAAGTGAGAATTTACGTCACTAACCGCTTGCCAGAGAAGACGAGTGTTCATTGGCATGGACAACGATTGCCAAACGGAATGGATGGCGTGGCTGGTCTAAATCAACCTGCAATCGAACCAGGAAAAACGTTTGTTTATGAGTTTGAAGCCAAACGACCTGGCACCTTCATGTATCACCCACATGCTGATGAAATGCTACAAATGGCGATGGGTATGATGGGGAGTTGGGTAACGCATCCGAAAAATCCTAAAACAATGCCAGTAGACCGTGATTTTATTTTCTTGCTAAATGCTTATGACATCGACCCAGGTAGCTACACACCTAAAGTCAACACCATGCTTGATTTCAACTTGTGGACTTGGAATAGTCGAGCATTTCCGGGCATTGATCCAATTGTCGTGCGTAAAAATGATCGCGTGCGTATTCGAGTTGGTAACCTCACTATGACTAATCATCCTATTCACATACATGGTCACGAATTTGAAGTGACAGGTACCGATGGCGGGTGGGTTCCAGCTTCCGCACGCTGGCCTGAAGTCACTACGGATGTTGCTGTGGGTCAAATGCGAGCGATTGAGTTTATTGCAAACGAGCCTGGCGACTGGGCTTTCCATTGTCACAAAAGTCATCACACCATGAATGCTATGGGACATGATGTGCCAACCTTACTTGGGGTTAAGCAAAACGATCTGATGAAAAAAATCGGTAACTTGGTGCCCGAATATATGCCTATGGGTGAGACTGGCATGTCAGAAATGACAGACATGGCTGAGATGATGGATATGCCTATACCTGATAACACATTACCAATGATGGCTGGTAAAGACCAGTTTGGCGCAATCGAAATGGGCGGCATGTTTACGACTGTGAAGGTTCGTGATGGTTTAGCAAGGAACGATTACAAAGATCCTGGATTCTATAAGCATCCTAAAGGTACTGTTGCACATGAAGTTGTGAATGACCTGCCGCCAGTTGAACGAGCCAAAATGTCAGACACAGAAGCTGAGGTTGAAGTAACAGTCAGAAAGCCTAGCGGACATAATGGACATTGACTTAAATATTTCTTATCCACAATAATTTAGAGTGTATAGGGTCTATATGGGCAGATATCATCTGAGAGGGCATTTTTCATATGCTCTCTTAGATGAAAGCTATGGTAAACAGGTTTTTTTAATTCTTTATTTATTGAGTATTGTTTTCTGATGTGTTAAATTAAACTTGTGAAGATTTTTTTCAAATTTTTGTTAATTGTTTTTGTGTTGCAGTCTACATGGGCTGTAGCGGCACAGTATTGCCAGCACGAAGAAAGTGCTAAAGCTAGTCACCTTGGTCATCACACGCACAAACATATCCAGCAAAGCGATAAAGATGGTGATTTGAATGATCAAAAGCCAACCGATACTAAAAAGACCGGTGTCGATACCGACTGTCCTTACTGTCATCTTGGTAGTATTAAATCCATGGTGACTGATTTACCTGTAATCAATGCGGAGATTGAGTCTGTCGTAATAATCGATATTGATTACAGCTATCCAGAAATCATACCAATTAAGCCTGAACGCCCCAACTGGAGTCTCGCTGTCTAATTCAGCGGGATTTCGTCATCTATTTATTCATAAGTTCTAGCAAATAACCATATCCCGCTGAATTCTCACCTTATTTTCAGGAGAATTCTATGCTTTATTGTTATTTGTTTTTATCATTTCTTGTATTATCAGTCTCGGTACAAGCGGCTAATGAAGCCGTGCCAGCAAATTCCGAAAGCCAGAGCAAAAATACGCTTTCCCTTTCAGATTCATTTGATCTAGCGATTAGAGCAAACCCAGATATTGCTGTCGCAATACGTGAAACTGAGGCAATAGCAGGTGTGAAAACACAGGCTGCTACTCGCCCCAATCCTTCTTTCGCTACCACCCTCCAAGATACCCGCAGTGATACTCGTCAACTTTACCTACAACTCAATCAAGAAATTGAAATGGGTAATAAACGCGAAGCTCGAATGGAAGCAGCGGATGCGTTCTATCAAAAAGCTACCGCTGAATTGGATAGTAAAAAAGCTGAGATACATGCCAACGTACTGTTGGCTTTTTATGAAGTGCTAGTTGCGCAAGAGCGAGTAACGCTAGCCAAATCCTCGGTTGAGATAGCAGATTTAGCTCTTGATGCAGCTGCGAAACGGGTTAAAGCTGGCAAAAGCTCGCCAGTTGAGCAAACAAAATCAAATGTTGCGGCTGCTACTGCAAAAATCGAGCTAGTTCAAGCTAACACACAACTCAATAATAGTCGTAAACGTTTAAGTGCGCTTTGGGGTGATAACGCGCCAAGTTTTGAATATGTAATTGGCGACGTTACTAGTATCCCAGAGTTGGGCTCTGTCAGTGAACTAGAAGGGCTGATGGATGAAGCGCCATCAGTTAAATTAGCCAAGCTGGAAATTATTGCTCGTGATGCGGTCACTCAGATTGAGCGTAGCAAGGCAGTTCCGAATATTACGCTGAGTGCTGGCGTGATTAACAATCAAGAGCTCGGTGGTCTCAATCAGGCATTGCTTGGTTTATCAATTCCGATTCCAGTATTTGATCGCAATAAAGGGAATGTTCAAGAGGCTGTAAGTCGAAAATTCAAAGCAGAAGACGAACTCATCGCGCTAAAAAACAAAATCCACAACAATCTGCTTACACAATATGAAAGACTAGGTGCAGCAAGACAAGCAAGTCTGTCGCTTCAAAATGACATTTTACCCAACGCACAGAGTGCTTTCGATGCCGCCAACAGGGGTTTTAGTTTAGGCAAGTTTAATTTTCTGGACGTGTTGGACGCACAACGCACCTTATACCAAGCCAAATCACAATACATCAACGCACTTTTAGAGGCGCATCAATCGATTGCTGAAATTGAACGCACACTTGGTGAGGTTGTTGAGCACAAAGTCACTAAGCATTCCAGCAACTAAGACACAAGGATAATAATCATGAATTTCAATTTGGATAAAAGCAGTAAAAAGGGTAGGCAGGTCATGGCAATTATCGTGATCGTCGTCATCAGTATCGTACTGGGTGGACTGATTCTTAATACCGAAAAGCCTAAGGTGACGGATGAGGAGCATAGTGAGCACGCTGAAGGTGAGGGTCATTCCGATCATGATGAAGGTATGTCTGAAGAAACACTTGGGCTAGATAAGAAAGCGATAGAAGCGCATGAAAAGCAGCATGCTGCTCAACCAAAAGAGGTTTTAAAAGGCCCACATGGTGGAAAGCTGTTTGTGAAAGATAGCTATGGCGTAGAAATTACAATCTTTGAAGAAGATACTCCCCCGGAATTTAGAGTTTATACCTACTTAAACGGCAAGCCTTTAGATCCAGCGCAATCTAGACTGAGTATAGAGCTAGAGCGGCTAGGTAGCAAACCAGAGATATTTAACTTTGTTAAAGAAAAAGACTATCTAAAAAGTACTGCACAAGTGTTGGAGCCTCATTCTTTCGATGTACACATCAACGCAGCTTATAGCGGTAAAAGTCATCTATTTTCTTATCAACAGCTTGAAGGTAGGATATCCATGTCGGATAAACAGCTCTCACTAAATTCAGTTGAAGTCCTGACAGCTGGTCCGGCAAAAATCAAAAGCACTTTAAAGTTGCAAGGTGAAATCAAGCTTAACGCTGATAAGAGTGTACAAATTGTGCCTAGAGTAGGTGGGATTGTCGAAAAAGTCAGCGTAAATGCCGGTGACAAAGTAAGTAAAGGCCAAGTATTAGCGACCATCTCCAGCCAAATGATTGCGGACTTGCGTAGCGATTTATTGGCTTTGCATAAAAGAGTTGGGCTGGCGCGTACTACTTACGAACGTGAAAAACAACTTTGGGAGGAAAAAATTTCCGCCCAGCAAGATTACCTGCAAGCACAAAACGACCTCCAAGAAGCAGAGATTAATCTCAGTAGGATTCAACAAAAATTAAGTGCGCTTGGCGCTGGCTCTAGTGGTGCTGGTCAAACACGTTATGACATCCGTTCTCCTATCAATGGCGTTATCACTCTGAAGAAATTAAGCCAAGGCCAAGTGGTGAGCGAAATCGACAGCTTATTCGAAGTATCAGATTTATCTTCGGTTTGGGCTGAGATGACCATTTACGCTAAGGACATTAATTCGGTTAAAACTGGCCAGCGTGTCACCATTAAATCTACTGCTTTTAATGCTCAAACCTTCGGGCATATCTCTTACGTAGGATCTTTAGTTGGACAAGAAACACGAACAGCAATGGCCCGTGTTGTCCTAGACAACCCCGATAAAACTTGGCTACCGGGATTACCTGTCAATCTAGAACTTGCGGCAAGTGAAGTTGATGTGCCTTTAGCAGTATCGCTAGAGGGGATTCAATCAATGAATGAAGAGCAGGTGGTATTTTTCCGTTTTGGATCATATTTCGAAGCCAGACCAGTGGTATTGGGACGCAGAGATGATCAGTACGTAGAGGTGCTGGAAGGCATAAACGTAGGTGATAAATATGCCGCAGGTAATAGCTATTTAATCAAAGCTGACATTGGTAAAGCAGGAGCAAGTCATGAGCATTAGTTCAACAATGTTCATCAATGACGTTCAGCTAAAGGAGCTATTCCATGTTTGAAAAAATTATTCGCTTTGCCATAGATCAGAGATGGTTAACCTTAATCATGGTGTTTGCTATCGCGGTGTTAGGGGTATTTAGTTACCAAAAATTACCCATAGATGCGGTTCCGGACATTACCAATATACAAGTGCAAATTAATACTTCTGCACCGGGCTATGCGCCGCTCGAAACTGAGCAGCGTATTACTTACCCGATAGAAACAGTGATGGCAGGCCTGCCAAAGCTTGAACAGACCCGTTCCATTTCTCGATATGGCTTATCTCAAGTCACCGTAATTTTTGAAGAAGGCACAGATATCTTCTTTGCGAGACAACTGGTGAGTGAGCGCATTCAGCAAGCGCGTGAAAAGCTGCCACCGGGAATTCTTCCGGAAATGGGACCAACCTCCACTGGCTTAGGTGAAATCTTCATGTGGACGGTGGAAGCAAAAGAAGGTGCACTAAAAGCTGATAAAACTCCTTATACACCAATGGATTTAAGAGAGGTGCAGGATTGGATTATCAAACCACAATTAAGAAATGTGCCGGGTGTGAATGAAATCAACACGATTGGTGGGAACGTAAAGCAATATCAGGTGGCACCAGTAGCTGAAAAACTGACAGCCAGAGGATTATCCATCAATGATTTAGTCACAGCGCTAGAAAACAATAACGCCAACATGGGAGCTGGATTTATAGAAAAATCGGGTGAGCAATACTTGATTCGCATCCCGGGCCAAGTCAAAGATACCAACGATATTGCCAATATCGTGGTCAGCGCAAAAAACGGTGTGCCCATCAGAGTATGCGATGTGGCTGAGGTAATGATAGGCAGCGAAGCTAGAAATGGTGCAGCCACAGAAAATAGTCAAGAAGTAGTGCTGGGAACAGTTTTCATGTTAACAGGAGAAAACAGTCGAACAGTTTCTGCTGCAGTTGAAAAGAAATTGGTGGATATCAACAAATCATTACCACCTGGAATTATTGCAAAAACCGTTTATGACAGAACAATTTTAATTGATAAAGCGATTAATACGGTCAAAAAAAACCTGCTCGAGGGCGCACTGTTAGTAATCGCCATTTTATTTATATTCCTAGGTAATATCCGCGCCGCCATTATAACCATGCTGGTGATTCCATTGTCGATGCTCTTTACGTTCACAGGGATGGCAACTGCAAAAATCAGCGCAAATTTGATGAGTTTAGGCGCACTGGATTTCGGCATTATTATTGATGGCGCAGTCGTAATTGTCGAAAACTGTATGCGTCGATTAGCGCATGCACAAACAGTGACTGGAAGACCGCTGTCACGTTCAGAGCGATTTTCAGAAGTGTTTGAAGCAGCCAAAGAAGCTAGAAAACCCTTAATTTATGGTCAGCTAATCATTATGGTTGTTTACTTACCGATCTTCGCCTTAACGGGTGTAGAAGGCAAGATGTTCCACCCCATGGCATTTACAGTGGTGATCGCATTAGTTGGCGCCATGTTATTTTCAGTCACTTTTATCCCAGCTGCAGTTGCGCTGTTTATCAGTGGAAAAGTGGATGAGAAAGAGCAATATTTAATACGTGTAGCTAAGCAAGCATATAAACCGGTATTTGATATGGTGATGTCCAACAAAGCTGTTGTATTAACTCTTGCGATTGCAGCCGTTGTGTTAAGTGGATTGCTCACTACTCGAATGGGCAGTGAGTTCGTGCCTAGCCTAAACGAGGGTGATATTGCACTGCACGCCTTGCGTATCCCAGGGACTAGTCTTTCTCAAGCCATCGAAATGCAAAAAGAGCTTGAACATACGGTTAAATCATTTCCGCAGGTGGATAGGATATTTGCCAAGATAGGGACGGCTGAAATTGCTTCAGACCCTATGCCGCCTAATGTAGCCGACAACTACATTATGTTGAAGCCCAAATCTGAATGGCCCAATCCAAATTTGAGTAAGAATGAGTTAACTGCGCAAATTCAAAAAGCAGTCAGCACAGTGCCAGGCAATAATTATGAGTTTACCCAACCAATCCAGATGCGTTTCAATGAGCTGATATCGGGCGTGCGAAGTGATGTAGCGGTCAAGATATTTGGTGATGATATGGATGTTATGAATGACAAAGCTAAGGAGATATCTGCCGTACTATCAAAGATACAAGGCGGAGAGGATATTAAAGTCGAACAAACGACTGGCTTGCCAATATTGACGGTCAATATTGATCGCCAAAAAATTGCAAGACTAGGGGTTAACGTCTCACAAGTTCAGGAAGCCATTTCTACTGCAATGAATGGCAAGGAGACAGGCACAGTATTCCAAGGCGATCGACGATTCGATATTGTCGTGAGACTGCCTGACTCACTAAGAACCGATATGGAAAGCTTTAAGCGCTTGCCCATCAAAATTGCGAACAATAGTGATACTCCCGTGTATCTGCAACTTGGTGAGGTAGCTCAAATTGATATAGCGCCTGGGCCCAATCAATTTAGTCGTGAAAACGGAAAGCGCAATGTTGTCGTGACAGCCAACGTCAGGGATCGCGATATCGGCTCTTACGTAGCAGAGGCACAACAGCGTATTCAACAAGAAATTAAAATTCCCGCTGGTTATTGGATTAACTGGGGTGGTACTTTTGAGCAATTGCAGTCAGCCAGTAAACGCTTGCAGATCGTGGTACCGATATCTCTCATGCTTGTATTCATTTTGCTTTACATGATGTTCAACAACTTGAAGGATGGGTTGATTGTATTTACCGGCATTCCATTCGCCCTAACTGGGGGTGTTTTGGCGCTTTACCTTCGTGATATACCTCTCTCAATCTCTGCCGGGGTAGGCTTTATCGCGTTATCAGGTGTGGCAGTGCTGAATGGCTTGGTCATGATTAGCTTCATAAAAAGTCTCATCGCAGAAGGCAAGCCTTTAGACATCGCGATACAAGAAGGCAGTACCAATCGTTTACGTCCAATTTTAATCACTGCGCTTGTGGCGTCACTTGGATTCTTACCAATGGCTATTGCCACAGGGACGGGGGCAGAAGTTCAAAGGCCTCTTGCAACAGTTGTTATCGGTGGAATCCTGTCATCTACCATGTTGACCTTACTGGTGTTGCCTTTGCTTTATCGATTGGTCAATAAGCCTAACTCTGATGCGATTAGTTCAGAAAAAATAGTAAAAGGAGAATCTCAGTGAGCGCCGAACACAACCACGCTTTACCTAACTCCCAGAATGAGAAAGTGCTATGGGCAGCGTTTGCGCTCACAACAACGTTTCTGATTGCTGAAGCTGTAGCAGGGTTTATGCTGAATAGTCTTGCTTTACTCTCGGACGCAGCGCATATGTTCACCGACTCAGCGGCGCTTGGCATTGCCCTCGCCGCTGTCAGGGTTGCCAGAAAACCTGCAGATCAATTTAGAACTTTCGGGTATCACCGCTTTGAAATATTAGCGGCTACTTTTAACGCATTATTGCTTTTTGGTGTCGCCATTTATATTTTATATGAGGCATGGCAACGGTTTCGCAGTCCTCTTGAAGTGCAATCGATCGGCATGATGTTGGTTGCCGTTTTCGGTTTAATCATTAACTTTATTAGCATCAGGTTATTAAGCGATGGCAAAGATAGCAGCTTAAATCTGAAAGGGGCATATCTAGAGGTGTGGAGTGATCTAGTTGGCTCTATCGGTGTAATCGTTGGTGGCGCAATTATCTATTTCACTAGCTGGGTATGGGTAGACACGATTGTTGCCGTTGGGATTGGTTTGTGGGTATTGCCTAGGACATGGATTTTACTCAGAGAAAGTCTTAATCTGCTTTTAGAAGGTGTTCCACTTGGCATCAATATTCAAGAGGTCGAAAAAGAAATCTTGAACCAAAAAGGCGTTGTTAGCCTACATGATTTGCATTTGTGGGCGATTACAAGTGGAAAAAATAGCCTTACGACACATGTTCTGATGGATGGAACGGTCTCTTCAACTGAACTCATAAATGCTATTCAATCCAGGTTAGCCGAAAAGTTTGGCATTCTGCACGCCACTTTGCAATGCGAATCTGTTCTATGCAGTCAGGCAGAAGAGTGCACCTTTATCGATAGTGCAGAGAATCTGCATCAGCATTCCCATAATCATTAAAAACGCATATTTGTAGAAAGCAAATGTATGGACTGGAACGCAGAGTTAATTTTATCGGCACGCATTCTATTAGCTGCTGTACTTGGCGGACTGATTGGCTGGGAGCGTGAAAACCACAATCGTGATGCAGGCATTCGTACTTATATGGCTGTAGCGGTCGGGGCTTGTGCGTTTAGCATCATCTCAAACCACGTGCCGGACGAGACTACTCGTATTGCATCACAAGTAGTCACTGGTATGGGGTTTATCGGTGCAGGTGTGATATTGCAAGTGAGAGGTAAGGTGCAAGGCTTAACGACTGCAGCGACGTTGTGGGCGACTGCTGCAGTGGGCATGGCAAGTGCATTTGGGATGTATTTACTATCTGTACTCACTGCATTATTAATTCTTGGTACGCTAAGTTTGCATCATCTGCCCGGTTGGGCGGGGTTTATAAAAAAACACAATACGCATAAAAAGTCTGAAGAGTCTGACATATGACGGCAATGAGTGTTAATGACGACAAAAGCTTTTATATCACTCAAATTTGCATTCTGACATTAAGCGCCTTGTGTTTGATTTTCATTTACCCGCTGACCCAATTAGATGAAGCACTTATTAATCCTTACTATGACCCAGTGACGCATCAATTTTTATTAAAAAAAGACTTTCTGCTAGAAATGTTCATGCATAAAGGCCTGAAGTATTTGATGATGATTATAGCTTTAATCACTTGTTGGCTATGGATGGCAAGTTTCAAATTTGACCATTTGAGAAACCACCGCAGCGCACTGATCTACACGTTTATTGGAATGGTAATTGCAACCACTGCCGTTTCATTAACTAAACGATTTAGTCCGCATGCTTGTCCATGGGATTTAAGCCTATATGGCGGCGACCAACCATTATTGGCACTATTTGAGCCTTTGCCTAGTGGTATAAACCTTGGCCAATGTTTTCCTGCAGGACACGCCAGTGGCGGATTTGCATTATGGTCCTTTTACTTCTTCTTCAGAAATTCTCAACCAAAAGTAGCTATAACAGGCCTTTATGCAGGTGCCTTTTTCGGCGCCGTAATGGGTTGGGCTCAAATGATGCGAGGCGCTCACTTTATGTCTCACAACTTATGGTCAGCATGGCTGGTTTGGTTAGTTTTACTCACACTGTATTTTGTCACTAATCAGAGCCTTTCTCACAAACACCCAATCTATCGAAATTAATTTTTATGCGAATCCCTTCTCTATCAATACGAATTGAACTGCCGTTTGTTGTTCTGATGGCGATATTGGTCTTAATCATATGGTTCATATTGAGAGTTATTTTATGGGTTGATGTCGGTCCCTCTCAGCTAACCCTCGGTCAAACAATTAAAGTGTTCACCCATGGATTTTGGTTTGATCTCAGTACGCTCTTTTACCTAGTAGCTCCTTGGATATTCGTATCGATAGTTTCACCAGATCGGATTAGAAAATGGCGATTGATTCGAACACTTAAATGGCTTGCATTATTCAGTGTGATTTTTAGTGTTTTGTTTGGCGCGGTATCTGAGATGATATTTTGGCAAGAGTTTACAACCCGTTTTAACTTCATTGCCGTTGATTATCTAATTTACACGCACGAAGTCATTGGTAATATCAGAGAGTCTTACCCGATCCCACTCATTACATTGGCTATTTGTTGCATTGCATTGTTGATCACTTGGATAGCCAGTCTTTTTTTCACTTTTAAAACATATCCCAAAACCGCTAAAAAAAAGACGATTAACTTAATAGCATTATTATTTTTACCTTTATTTAGCTATCAATTTGCTGATGCCGATCAGATGTCGTTTAGCAAAAATGCTTATGCGAATGAGCTGAGCGGAAATGGTTTATATACGCTAGCTGCAGCAATGCGCAGAAATGAACTGGATTACGAACAGTTTTATCGCACAATTTCTTACAGTAAGGCCAATGAAATTTTGCGTCGTTTAAATGTCAAACGACAATTAGGTTCCGCAGCTCTAATCCAAGCATCTAAGCGCCTAGGTACTGATAAATCCAAACCATTTAAGAGACGTCCCAAAAATATTATTCTGGTATCAATTGAAAGCCTGTCTGCATCTTATGTTGGGGCTTATGGAAATATTGAAAACTTGACGCCGGAAATGGACAAGCTGGCTTCAGAGGGATTAATGTTTGACAAAATATTTGCGACTGGTACGAGAACCGTGCGAGGACTCGATGCACTATCTATCGCAATTCCACCCATACCCGGGCAAGCAATCGTCAGAAGACCAGATAATGAGCACATCACTACGATAGGTGCATTGCTTGAGGCACAAGGTTTCAACACATTTTTTATCTACGGAGGTTATGGGTACTTTGACAATATGAATAGTTATTTTAAATCTAATCACTATCAGGTTATTGACCGTACAGATTTTGATAAGGCTACCATTCAGCATGAAAATATATGGGGTGTTGATGATGAAAGCTTATTTAACAATGCATTAATCAAGCTGGATGCGGCTGATAAAACGGGTAAGCCTTTCTTCGCACACATCATGACAACTTCAAACCATAGGCCGTTTACCTTTCCAAAGAACAAGATAGATTTACCACAAGGAAAGCGAAACAGTGCGGTTAAATACACTGATTATGCAATTGGTCAGCTAATCAAACACGCAAAAAATAAGCCTTGGTTTAAGGATACGTTATTTGTTATTGTCGCAGACCATTGCGCTTCAGTTGCAGGAAAAACTAAGCTCCCAGTAGCAAAGTATCACATTCCTCTTTTCTTCTATGCTCCCGATCTTTTAATCAGTGGCCATTATTCAAGAATGGCCAGTCAAATTGATATAGTGCCTACCTTGCTTGATGTATTGGGTGCGAAAGGGGAGAACCATTTCTTTGGACAATCGTTGTTTAGCGAGGCAAGCAGTCAAATTGAATCAAGAGCATTTATTAGCAATTATCAGGAGCTTGGCTACTACAAACGCAATACACTGATTGTACTAAGCCCTAAACAAATAGCAGAGTCATATGAGATTGATCCGGTAACCATGGATTCAACGCCTACTGAGATGGATGAAGCTTTGCTGAATGAAGCAATTGCTTATTATCAAATGTCGAACTACGCCTTTAAAAATGGTAACTTAAAAGAGCAACACTGACATGGCTGGTCGCTATATTAGTCTTATTTTCGTTGCATACGTAGTGCTGGGACGTGCACAAGCATCTGAAGCGGTTGCATTTAAAGACCAATTTGAGCTGGGTGGTTTTTCAAGTGCAGGTATAACGCTTCATCGCGATTCACAAGCAGAAGCTGCCATTAACGAAATCAGTTTTTTATTATCATGGAGTAATGATAGCCGATTGAGTTTTTTTAGCGAGCTTGAAGTAGAGCGGCCGCTGGCATGGAACGATAATCAGCGTTTTGGTCGAGAAGAAAGCAAACTAGATTTAGAGAGGCTATATTTTGACTATAACTTATCGGATAAAGCAAACTTTAGAATAGGACGTTTTCTAACGCCTAACAGCCGCTGGAACTTACTGAGAGCACCACCTTTGGTTTGGACAAGCTCGCGGCCTCTGGCAACTAGCCGACTTTTTCCAATTGCCACTAATGGCATTACATTACATGGAGCCATTCCGCTTGAAAATACAGCAATAGAGTACAAACTGTTCACCGAGCTTCTAGAGGATCAGCAACAAGATAATAATGAGTTATTATTTGAACACATACGTGGTGCAAGAGTTAGCTTGAAAAATGAAACTGATGTCGGAATTTCATTTTTATCTTTTAGCGAGCGCGACCAGTTTAATGGGGCCTCTGGCGCTAGCTATCGGATGCTGGGCTTGGATTTTGTGACGGCCATTAGCAAAACTGAAGTCAGCGGTGAATTTTTTCAGCGAATCACCTCCAAAGGTAAGGATGGTGGGAGTGGAGGATATATACAAACTGCAGTCCCTATTTACAGTGATTGGTATTGGATCACAAGAGTAGAGTCTCTTCAACGCCCAAACGAGGGCTCTTTTGAACGTTGGCTTATAGGTGCAACCCTGCGTGTTAAACCAACACAGTTGTTAAAGTTTGAGATTGCCGGAGGCAGTGGAGACCAACCAGATGCTCCGCGAGGACTAACTGCATCTTATGCAATATTTTTCTGAAATATCAATTTATTTAGGGAATGTGTATGGTAAAAGAGTGTTGTGATAGTGGCTGCAATAACAATCAATTGTTAACCCCAAGGTATCGAAAAATACTTTGGACTGCATTAGTCATTAACTTTACTATGTTTGTCATCGAAGTATTGAGTGGCTTAAATGCCCACTCGGTCTCATTGATGGCTGACGCAATTGACTTTTTTGGCGATGCTGCAAACTACGGTATTTCACTGGCCGTGTTATCAATGAGCCTAATTTGGCGGGCAAGAGCTGCGTTATTCAAGGGGCTTACGATGGGAGTCTTTGGCCTTTCTATTCTAGCTTCTGCAGGATGGTCGTTTATTAACGGTAAAGTACCAGAACCATATACGATGGGACTCATAGGCATGCTTGCATTGATTGCCAATGTGAGCGTTGCCGTTATGCTGTATTCATATCGGGAAGGCGATGCCAATATGCAATCCGTATGGTTATGTAGTCGTAACGATGCGATTGGCAATTTGGCAGTTATGTTGGCCGCTATAGGAGTGTTTGGTAGTAGCAGTGCATGGCCAGATTTGCTAGTTGCTGTGATTATGGCAATCTTAGCAATTTCTTCTTCTTATCAAATTTCCATGAAAGCACTTAATGAAATGTAATTGCTTGCTTAGTTTCAGAAATTGTATTTATGGGGGCAATTGAGGTGAAATCTTTTTTTAGTGCCGCAATAGGTACTCTTAAATATTCAAGACCTACTAGTAAACCAAATGAACATATAACATATTACATTGTCTCTTTTATTAAGTTTGATGCGTTATATTGTGTGTTAATGTGTGCTAATGTGGTTGATTAAGGTTATACGCGTCTATATAATCGTAGTCGTTTAAGCACTAATAATTAGGAGAGAGATATGTATCCAGCTGGTGTAATTGGTTGGAAACTCGCTGCAAGAATTGGGCTTCCGATCGTTGTGAAATTTCAAATCGGGTATGATCCAGAGGCAAACGTACATATTGGTCGCAGTGTAAGCTTAAAGGGTGTACACGCTGAAGGTGAGACTTTGGAAGAGCTTTTTGAAAATATTAAAGCTGCAACATCTGATATTCTTGATATAGGGGTCGTCTCAGAAAACGGAAAATAAAGCACGCTAAGCGTGCGTGGAGGCTGGC
>OFDC01000066.1_pt1 | contig 131724 bp, 113 predicted proteins | sample 1520941 | NCBI WGS metagenome assembly OFDC01 (sample SAMEA94258168, study PRJEB24077) | hot springs metagenome | biome: Aquatic biome; feature: Water | place: India | collected 2012-12-06 | depth 5 m
GCAAAAATAGGTAATTCAATATATATTTCAGTAGAAATCTGAAAATCAATTACTTAGAAAACATGATAAATTAGATTATACCGCTTAATAATTTATCTAAAACATCAATAGATTGTACTTTTTCAACTGTAAGCAGCAGTTTAGACTTGATTTCCTTCAAAGAACAATGCTTGGGATTATTCTTAATATAATCAAGAATTTTGCCAAACTTATCGGTCTGGAAATATTCTGTTCGCTCTTGTGAAACGAAGTATCCTTTTAGTATATTGTTTTTTAAAGTTAATTTTTCAAAACCAATCTGTTCGGCTTTCCATCGTATTCGAGCAATTTTGAATAGATTTTCAACCTCTTCGGGCATCGGTCCGAATCTATCAATCATCGATTTTTGGAATTCTTGTAGCTCTTCTTCTTTTTCAATATTATCAAGTTGATTATAAAGCGAAAGTCTTTCGGAGATATTGCTTACATAACTTTCAGGAATAATGATTTGCAAATCGGTTTCGATTTGACAGTCAGGAAGTCTTAAATCAACCACCGAAGACAAGTCTTTAGTAAAAAGTTCTTTAAATTCGTTCTCTTTTAATTCTTGTACAGCTTCATCTAAAATCTTGTGATAGGTCTCATAACCCAAGTCGTTTATAAATCCACTTTGTTCTGCTCCTAAAAGATTTCCAGCCCCACGGATATCTAAATCTCGCATTGAAACCTTGAAACCATCGCCCAAATCTGAAAACTCTTCGAGTGTTTGCAAACGCTTACGAGCATCTTTTGAAAGCAACGAAATTGGCGGAGTCAATAAATAACAAAAAGCTTTTCTGTTAGAGCGTCCTACTCTACCTCGCATTTGATGAAGGTCTGACATTCCAATATTTTGTGCTTGATTAATAATGATGGTGTTGGCATTAGAAATATCAAGCCCCGATTCAATAATATTAGTAGAAACCAAAATATCATATTCTCCTTCGATAAATTTCATCATTACCTTTTCCAACTTGTCACCGTCCATTTGTCCGTGGGCAATTCCAATTTTTGCATCAGGCACGAGTCGAAGTATAATATTGGCAATTGACTCAATATCATTCACTCTATTGTGTACAAAGAAAACTTGTCCGCCACGCTTCAGTTCGTAGCTGATAGCATCTCTTATAAGCTCTTCTTTGAAAACGTGAACCTCTGTCGTGACTGGCTGGCGGTTTGGTGGAGGGGTAGAAATAATAGACAAGTCTCTTGCTCCCAACAATGAAAAATGTAAAGTTCTCGGAATTGGAGTTGCTGTCAAAGTCAGCACATCGACATTATGCTTTATTTCCTTCAGACGGTCTTTGGCTTTTACTCCGAATTTTTGTTCTTCATCAATTATAAGTAAACCAAGGTCTTTGAATATAATATCTTTATTGAGAATACGGTGCGTGCCAACAAGAATATCAGTCTTACCTTCCTTTATATTTTTCAGTGTTTGGCTAATTTCTTTTGCCGTTCGGAAGCGACTAATTTCTTCAACATTGACTGGTAATTTAGAAAGACGTTCAGCAAAAGTTTTATGGTGTTGCATCGCCAAAATTGTGGTTGGCACTAACACCGCGACTTGCTTACTATCGGCCACCGCCTTGAAGGCTGCACGAATAGCAATTTCGGTTTTTCCGAAGCCAACATCTCCACAAACCAACCTATCCATTGGATATGGTTTTTCCATATCATCTTTTACATCGCCAGTTGCTTTTGCTTGGTCGGGTGTGTCTTCATAAAGAAATGAAGATTCTAACTCAGCCTGCATAAAACCATCTTTTGAAAACTGAAAACCAGGAGCAAGACGGCGTTTAGCATATAAAGCAATTAACTCTTTGGCTATATCTTTTACCTGTCGCTTAACTTTTGATTTTTTATTTTCCCACTCACCCGAACCCAGCTTACTCATGGTTGGTGGAGCCCCTTCTTTACCAGAATACTTCGCAATTTTATGTAAAGAATGTATATTTACGAGTAAAATGTCATTGTCACGATAAATTAACCTAACAGCTTCTTGTTCTTTATCTCCTACCATAATTTTTTCCAACCCTACAAATCGACCGATTCCATAATCGATGTGTGTAACAAAATCGCCAGTTTGGAGAGACTTTAATTCCTTCAAAGTCAGAGCCTTTGATTTACTAAATTTATCACGGACTTTGAATCGGTGGTAACGGTCAAAAATTTGGTGGTCGGTGTAGCATGCAACTTTTGTAAGTTCGTCAATAAACCCCGAACGGAGAGAAATTTCTAAGGCTTGAAATTTTGTTATAGGGTCAATTTCTTCGAAGATTGATTCAAGTCTGTTGAGTTGCTTGAGAGAATCAGAAGTAATAAGTGTCGAAATTCCATTTAACTGATTTTCCTTGACATTATCAATGAGCTTCTTGAAGTCTTTATTAAATGACGGTTGGCTCTTTGAGGGGAAAATCATTTTCTCAGCATCCTTGAAATAAGACTTCGTACCGAACTCGATTACATCAAACTTTTTTAATTCGTTTAAGTAGGTTCGCCGAGTTTCAAACAACTCTTCTGGCTTTAAAATTATCTCAATACCACCACTTTGTTCGAGTATTTTATGAAACTGTTGCTCAACATTATTGAAACAATCTTCCATACACTCTAATGAATATTCAGCGTCTTTTATCCATATAGTACTTTTATTGCGAATAAAATTAAAGAAAGATTCACGAGTTTCTTGAATCAGTTTATTTTGAACATCGGGAATAACATTGATTTGATTGACTGATTGAAGAGATAATTGTGACTCTGGATTGAAAAGTCGGAGGCTATCAATTTCGTCACCAAAGAGTTCGATACGACATGGAAATTCAGACGCATAAGAGAAGATATCGACAATACCACCACGAATCGAAAACTGTCCAGGCTCGTAAACAAAATCTGTTTTTTCAAAATCATAAGATACCAGTAACTCCGAAATAAAACTTACATCGAGTTTTTCGCCTATTTTAATTTGAAGCGTGTTGGCAATCAAAGATTTCTTATTGATTACTTTTTCGGAAAGTGCTTCGGGGTAAGTTACAATCAAAAGATTGGTCTTTTCATTGTTTAATTGATTTAAAACCTCAGAGCGTTGAAGAATATTTGCATTATCTATTTCTTCATACAAATATGGCTTCTTGTATGACATCGGAAAAAGATAAACACTTTCTTCGCCCAGTAAATTTTGCAAGTCATTATAAAAATAGGCCGCATCTTCTTTATCATTAAGAATAAAGATGTTGTGTTGAGGATTTACTTTATAATTGACCGAAGCAATGATTGCATCTAAACTCCCAGATAGACCTTTGATATAAACATTCTTTTTTGATTTTATTTCTTCAAGAAGCGTTTTGATAAAACTATCTTCTTCATAAATCTTTAATAGTTCGTGAGCTTTCACTTTAATTATGCTTTTATAAATACGAAAGGGACGCAGATATAATTCTGCGTCCTGCTAAGATGATACAAATGTAAAAAACGACCCTCAATATTGCTCTCAAAGTTGAGAAAATATGTAAAAATATATATTTTATGAACCTTTAAAATAATAAATATAAATCATTTATTATTAGTGTTTTAAGTGAAAATGCTACCGTTAAATAATATCGTATTTTAATTATTATTTTATTATTATGCGTAATCAGTAATTACCTTTAAATCAAATTTCCTTAACAAAACTTTTCTGAATTAATTGCTTAGTTGATTTAAATTTTGGATAATTTATGTTAAAGATTTAAGGTTTATGGAAAAATTCCCACAAAAATCAAACGTATATATATACAAATACTTCTCTGCATTACTCACACGGTCAAAAAAATATATAAATGAGAAATTAGATGTTTCTTAAAATAAAAATATTGTAAGTTGTTTATTATTAGTATTTTAAGTAAAAATGTTGCCGTTTAATAATATCGTATTATGTTATTTATTTTGTTTTTATGCGAAATTAGGTATTATCTTGTAATCGAATTTTTTTAATCAAGCTTTTTAGTGTTGCCTGTCTTTCCGCATCAGATTTTGGATAATTCATATCAAGTGATTTTAGTTTTTGGTTTAGAATACTCGCAACAATCAAACGCATATTTTTCTTATTATCAGCTGGAATGATATACCATGGACACCCCTCCGTCGAAGTAGCATTGATGGCATCTTCATACGCTTTTTGGTAGTTATTCCAAAACTCTCTTTCCTTTACATCTTGTTCTTCAAACTTCCAATTTTTTGAAGGGTCTTCAATCCTTTCAATGAGCCTTTCAGATTGTTCTTTTTTTGAAACATTCAGAAAAAACTTCACAACATGAATACCATTTCGAGTAAGGTATTTTTCTAAATTAGTAATATCTTCATACCTATTTTTCCATACTTCTTCTAAGTCGCCAGAGATTTCGACAGGGAGTCGTTGGTTATTTAGAAGTATTTCTGGATGAACTTTTACTACCAAAACTTCTTCATAGTAAGAACGATTGAAAACCGTAATTGTTCCACGTTCGGGCAATTGCATATTGGTTCGCCACAAAAAATCGTGGTCAAGCTCAGTTTCAGTTGGACGTTTAAAAGAATAAATCCTAATTCCTTGTGGGTTGACTCCTGAGAAGACAGCTTTCAATGTTCCATCTTTTCCTGCGGCATCCATTGCCTGAAAAATAACCAACAGACCGTATTTATTATGAGCAAACATTTTTTCTTGTAGCTCGTCAAGTTCGGTCTGAAGGGACTTTAAAGCTATCTCATAATCTTCTTTATCATCATAAAAATCATTAACTTTGGTCTCAGATTTTTTAATCGAAAATTTGCCTTTACCGTTAAACTTAAAGTCATCAATATCAATTTTCTTCATTGGATTGTAGATTTTGCTATGAAATGTAGCGTGATGGTTTCTTAAAGAGTTAATTTAAAATTTGATAGTAAGGAAACATAACCCAAAAGTAAATTGTTAAAATGAAATACAATGTCCCACTAATTGTACTTCTGTTTATTGGATACTTGTCCAATGCTCAAGTCGTAAAAAACAAAGTTAAGAAAATGAATCAAGAAAATGTAAAAGAAGAGAATTCATCACTATCAACAAATAAAGTAGCTACTTTGGCGGCAGGATGTTTTTGGTGTGTTGAAGCAGTATTTCAAAAATTGAAAGGTGTTGAAAAAGTAGAGTCTGGTTATATGGGTGGCACGCTCAAAAATCCTACTTACAAAGATGTCTGTACTGGCCAGACGGGCCATGCCGAAGTTTGTCAGATTACTTATAATCCTAATATTATTTCCTTTGAAGAGCTATTGGAGGTATTTTGGAAGACCCACGACCCAACTACTCTTAATCGTCAAGGTGGAGATATTGGTACACAATATCGCTCGGCTGTATTTTATCATGACGCTACTCAAAAGCAAATTGCTGAAAACATTAAAAAAGATTTGAGTCAGTCAGGTGCTTATGATGCTCCGATAGTTACGACATTTGAACCAGCCAGTATTTTTTACAAGGCCGAAAACTATCACCAAGATTACTTCAACTTAAACGGTTCTAACCCATATTGCCAAATGGTGGTAAAGCCAAAAGTTGAGAAATTTAAAAAAGTTTTTAGTGATAGAATTAAATAAGACATTACTTATACCAAATAAGTACTTCCTCTTTGTTCTTTCGTCGGATGTCAGGTACAGTCGCATCGTCGGCAGGATAGCCAACAGGTATCAATAAATATGGTCGTTCATTTGAGGGACGTTCTAAAATTTTAGTCAGAAAATCCATTGGGCTTGGTGTGTGCGTAAGTGCAACCAAGCCCAATTTGTGTATAGCGGCTAATAAAAAACCACACGCAAGACCGACAGATTCATTAACATAATAATTTTGGTGTTTCTTCCCTCCTATTTCAAATTCATAAGCACGTTTAAAAACGATAATTAAATACGGAGCAATTTCTAAAAATGGTTTTTGCCAATCAGTAGCAAATGGTTTTAGGTCCTCTTTCCATTCTTCCGACATCCTGCTTTCATAACTAATACGTTCCTCTTCTTCAGCAGCAATTCTGATTTGTTTTTTCAGTTCGGGTGATGAAACCACACAAAAAGTCCAAGGTTGTTTGTTTGCTCCCGATGGAGCGGTTGAAGCGGCCATTATCAAATTTTCAATTACTGCGGCTGAAAACGTTTTCTCAGAAAAAAACCTTAACGAACGACGTTTGTTGAGAGTATTCAAAATCTCTTTTGATTCAGAAATCAATTCTTCTTCACTAAAATTTAGTTCATTTGAGAAGAGGATATGGTTATGTTCAGATTTCATAAAATAAATTTTGACCGTTAAGTAAATTTTTTTTCAATTTTAATTGGACAGAAAATGCAAAGATAAAATTTTTGCGTTCATTTGTATTTTATGAAAGTCAATAGTGAGCATTAGATTTATCAATAAAAAAAGAGTTTTATATTCAATATCACTTTGTAAATCAATTTTAAATTTTATTTTTGTAACTAATAATCATTCTCTTAACAATTAAACCATTTGTTCGTATGAAAAAATTAATCCTATTTCTTTCTGCAATCGTTGTATTAGCTTCTTGCCAAAAGAAAGAATATGCTTCTTTCCAAAAGAGCAACACTCCAACTTATGCAGTTGCTAAAAAACAAGCAGTAGCAGCTCAACCAACTACAGAAGTAGCTGTTGTTGAAGAGGCAACTTCTTCGATTGTAGCTCCAACTGAAGCAACTTTATCAGCTGATAACTCAGTAGCAGTAGCTTCATTAAATACAGAAACTACTCCTGCTCCAGCAGTTGCTGAAAGCCAAGTTATGACTTTCAACGAACAAGCTGTTAATGCAGAGTTTGAAAAATTGAATAAATTAGAAGAATTTGTTGCTGCAAATGAAGGCGTAACAATCGAAGATGTTCAGAATACAGAACTTACTCAAGATTTAAAATTAGATACAAACGTAACAAATGCAGTTGCTGCTGGAGAGTTACCATTGGGAATTCCTGCTTTCTGGTGGGGTTGTGTACTTGGTTTACTTGGTGTTTTGGCAGTATATTTAATTACTGACAAAGACAAAGAACAAACTAAGAAGGCATTATATGGCTGTTTAGCTTGGACTGTTCTATGGGTAGTTTACTACGTTGTAGTATTAGCTGCATTCTAATCAATAAATATTAGTATCTTAAAAAATAGCCCAAATCAAAAGATTGGGCTATTTTTGTTTTTTGACAAAATTGATTTTATGAAAAAAATACTTTTTCTATTACTATTTGGAGTTTTGACCGCTCATGCCCAACAATTTTACAGAATTAAAGCCGACGTATCAATAAAAGATAAACTGTCAAATGGTTCGTATCGTCTAACTGTGGGAAAGGTTTACTATGATAAAACATCCTTAAAAGTAATTTATAAACTTACTTTTCCTCAAAAGGAAACAATTATAATTAAAGATACTACCCTTTACAAAATTACAAAAGATAGTGTGTTAGTTCAGAGTGTTTTGGCTTCAAACGAATTCTCAATCTTTCATTTAGCTCTATCAGGAAAATTGGCTGACTATGGGCTAAATTCTGGAAACGTGGCTAAAATTTATAAAATATCAAAAGTAGAAAAAGATAAAGATGGTAGGGTAATTACGACTTGGAGTGTCATAGAAAAACAATTGATGAAAACTCTCGGAAAAATCAAAATGGCTAATGTGAACAAAAAATTGGATGCAATTGCCTTTTATGACCCGAAAGATAAGTTGCTTAGTCAACAGTTTTTCAAAGAGTATTCAAACTTTAATGGAGTCGAATTTCCGAAGCAAGTAACACAGATTTCTTATAATACCGATGGTACGCAGAATATTCAGCAAACAACATATAAGAACATTATCATAGACCAAGAAGATGAAAACGAAATTTATAACTATCCTATTCCTTCTGTCACTAAGTCTAAGCTTTCAGCTAAAAGCCCAAAGTAAATCAGAAATAAATTTGCTTCGTGGGGTAATTCAAACTCCACAAAAAAGGGTGTATAAAGAAGCTAAAGGAAATCGTAATGAGGTTCAGTATTTGTTTTCTGGCTTATTTCTTTTTTATAAAACCTTTTTCTCTTCTCAAGACCTAACGGTTTGTACGTTTACGCCATCTTGTTCTGAATTTGGAATTTTAGCGGTGAAGAAAAGCGGAGTTGTAATGGGCGGAATCAAAACAATGGATAGGCTCACTCGTTGCAATGGTCTTAGTCCTGAAAAATATGCAATTGATTTTAAAGAGAAATTACTGATAGATAAGCCTTAATAATGAAAAAAAAACTTTTAATACTTTTTATAATAATTTATAGTACAAATGTCTTTTCTCAAGACCTTTATAATTTTGAAAACACAAAGAAATTTGCCGAATACTTAGCCAAATCTGGCCAGTATGATTTAGCAACACGAGAGTTTGAACGCTTAACTTTCATGTCGCCTGAAAATGATACGCTGAAGACTTCTCTCCTATCAATGTATCGCCGTTCTGGAAAATACGACGAGGCACTCCTCCGAGGAAAACAACTCTATCCCGAACTTACAACCATGAGTGCAGCATCAGCCGTTGAGTATGGCCGAACATTGCTTTTGAAATCTGAGTATAAATCAGCCAAAAGCTTTTGGGATTCTAACTTAAAATTATCTGCTGCCGATAAAACCATTCTTTCGGCAACTTCTGATATTCTTCAAGATAATTATAAAAGTGCCAATGACATACTACAATCTGTAAAACCCGAAGAACACAGATTAGCTACAAATTATAAAGACTTGGCCGAACAAGCTATGGGCATAAAGCGTAAAAGTCCTGCCGTTGCGGGTATTATGTCGGCAATTATTCCTGGTACTGGGCGTATGTATGTAAAAGATTGGAAAGATGGAATTGTATCTCTTTTCTTTGTCGGAACAATGGCTTTTCAGTCAGTAAGAGGTTTCAATAAAAGTGGAGTCAAGAGTACAAGAGGTTGGATTTACGGAGGAATCGGTTTTGGTTTTTATTTAGGGAATATCTATGGTTCGGTTGTTTCGGCAAAAGGTTATAACAAAAAAAGTCATTTAGGTATCCGAACCAAAATTGAAAATCTTTTTAATAGCTATTATTGAACAGGTAATTATGCAAAAAATACTTTTAATACTTTTTATATTACTAACAAAAGTTTCTTTTTCTCAAGACCTCAAACAGAGTTTTGATTTTGCGAATGAACTCTTTGCTAAGAAAGATTATACAGGTGCTGGTATTACGTACAGAAGGGTGATTTATTTCGATAAAGCAGAAATCTATCGAAAAGATTGTTATAAAAATATAGCAGATTGTCTTTATGAAACGCAACAGTTTGAGGAAGCTGCCGATTATTATGAATTAGCGTTTTTTCAACAAAAAACCGATAGTGCAAAAGCTGAAGTGATATTCCGCAAAATGTCGTGTTACCTGATATTGAATAATTTTGAATATGCCGAAATAGAACTACTTAATTTACCTTCAAACTTAAACACAGAACAAAACAATAAAAAAGTATTTTACTCTGCTGTTTTAAACTTTTCAATTGAAAAATACGATTTGGCAAAAACACAATTTTTGTCTTTGCTTGACTCAACAAATACAGAATCAAAGAAAAAAATAGAGCAGTTGTTCATCAAAAATGAAAAAATTAATAGATTAAATCCACGTACCGCACGAATTATGAGTATGATAATTCCTGGTCTTGGACAGTTCTATGCGGGGGATATAAAAAACGGAACAAACTCAATCATACTTACGGTAGGTATAGCCACTTGGGGAATCGTGACGGCGGTCAAAAGTACAAGTCCGTTTGATATTTTAGTGACGGCAGCTCCGTGGTTTCAGAGATACTATATGGGAGGCTACAAGAAAGCAGAGCAAATTGCGATTAATGAAAAGAAGAAACGTCGTTCGAAGGTTTATAACCAAATTTTAGATGAAATCCGATAAGTAAAGACTTTTACTTATCGGATTTCCGACCGCTTAATTGATTTTTAGGTCATTTTTCCGATTTTACTTTTGTTATGAAAATACCAATGTCTAAATTTCGGACTTTAAAAAAGTGTCCATAAAAATTAAAATTATCATGAAAAAATTACTTTCATTTTTATTCATTACAGCATTATGTTTCTTGTATTCAGAAAACATACATGCACAATCATTCGAAAAGGGTCAAAAGAACTTTAGTGTTGGTGTTGGGGCTGGTTATGGTATCGGTGCGAATGCCTCAGTTGATTATGGTGTTTCTGATTTAATTAGTATAGGTCTTATTGGTGCTGTCTCTTCGTACAGTTATGGGTATGGTTTCGGTAGTAATTTTCGTCTCACGTATATAGGTGTTGGTGGTAGAGGAGCTGTCCACTTTGGAAAATATCTAAAAGAAATAGGCATCAATGAAGAAAAGCTTGACCCGTATATTGGAGGAGTTGGTGGTGTACGATTAGCAAGGTACAGTTCAGATTATTCATCATTTTATACCGATGCAAATGTAAGACCAATGATTGGCGGTTTTATCGGAGCAAGATATTACTTTAAAGAAAAAATGGCTATATATGCCGAGGCCGGAACACCATATAGTTCACTTGGTATTTCTATCAAATTTTAAGAAGTCAGTATATAACAAAAAAGGAGAGCCTTAAAAGCTCTCCTTTTTTGTTATATAATACTAAGTCAAACATAATCGACAAACAGGTAAATTGTTGACTATAGGGTTGCAACAGTAATGTGGACTTTCGGACCGCCGAAGTGGTCGACTATTGACCTTGTACTATTTACAACTCTTTTATTTTGATACTCTTGAACGAAACCATATCTCCGTGGTCTTGAAGAGCAATTTTTCCTTTAGCGTGAGCTTTTGCGAAATCCCAACTGGCAAACTTGCTTTTTGCTACCATTACTTGCCAATCGGTGCTACCGTATTCGTATTCAACCATTTTCTTGCCGTTCAACCAATGTTCAACATGATTGTCTTTCACAATGATTTTACCTGTATTCCACTGGCCTGCTGGCTTTACAACCGTTAAGTCGGCAGGTACTTGCATATCGTAGTTTGCAGCGGTTTTCTGTACATCTTTAATCGGTGAAGGATAATTCTTGTCATCAATGATTTGATACTCTGGCCCTGACATATAAGAGGCTTGGGCTTCTGGTGTTTCTAAAACTTTGTAGATTACACCACTATTTCCTTTGGGTGCAGCTTTGAATTCAAAGGTCAGTTCAAAGTCTTCGTATTCTTTATCGGTTACTAAGTCGCCATTACCTCCATGAGTCATTAATATTCCATCCATCACATGCCAACCCTTCACAGTTGTTTCGTGCCATGTATGCCAACCTTTGGTGGTTTTTCCATCAAATAAGTTTACTGTTTTGCCTTTTTGGGCATAAGCAAATGTGCTACAAGCAGCAAATGCTAAAACCATTACTTTTTTCATTGTTTTAGAGCGTTGAATTTTAAATTTTTTGAAAGACCTACTTTGTATCTTTGAAAGTTTTTAAAATTAAGAAGATGCTTTTGAATTAGCAAATTTGCAGGAGTGTAATGGTTAAATTGAATTATTTTCCGACAGATAAATGACCAGTATGATTTTCTTCAACGATTTTTAAAAGAAGAATTGTTCTGGCACTACCAATTGAAATAGCAGTGGTAGGAGATGTAAAAACTGTTTCGTAGATATTAAATGCTTTGTTAAGTTTTTCGCCAAAGACTTTGTAGTTACCTGTTTTATCGCCCAAAACAACTTGACCATTGCAGGCTGAATAAATTTCGTATTTTTCATTGGCTACACGCCCCCAAAGCAAACCAGAGGTAGGAATCTCCAATTTTTGTTTTTGATTGTGAATACGGCCTTTTTTGCCCATCCATCCACCCATTGCAATAAAGTCTTTGGAGTTTTCAAACTGAATTTCATGGAAGATACTATTACCTATTTTCTGTTTCTTTTCCCACTGCTCATTTTCAAAAGCATACAAGTGAGTTTTATTAGGCGTGTACATCAAAGCATAAACCTTTTTATTGAACTCATTGTACTTAACGCACCAAACCATCTTGAAAGCATTCTGATACACCCGTTTCCAAGTTTTACCCTTATCGGTTGTTTTCAAAATGAAGCCAAACGGAACGGTCTTTTCAGAATGAGCAATCGCAGAATTTCCCCCACAAATAAAAGCAGTCGAGTCATTCACCACCGTAAGGTTATAAAAACACGCTTTTTCGTAGCCTTTGATTTTGATTGTTTCCCAAGTATTGGTTGTCAGATTATGTTTATAAACGATGCCTTTGTCGCCACTGATAATGAGATTTTCTTTATCGAAATGGTCTAATTTGTAAATATCAACGTTTTCGCTTGGGTAGCTAATGTTAGAAAGATTTCCTTCGGAGTCGATAGATTTTAACGTGCCGTACTTACCTCCTATCCAAAACTTATCGCCTACGGGTATGATGTCATAATAAGACGAATCCGAATAAGATGTCCCTTGTTGCAAAACCTGAATATTTACCTTTTGGGAGTATGAAACACCGCAGGTTAAAAATAGTAATAGGCCGAAAGTTATTTTAGGTAAAAGTTTCAACAAATGGCAGCTTATAGGTAATGGTGGTTGAATTCTATCAAATCACAAAAATAGATACTTGTAATGATTATACAAATAAATTCAAATCATTTTACTAAATGGAAGAACAAACAATAGAAAAATGCAGCAGAAAGCGAGAGAATAAGAATTATCAGCTTCACAGAAGCCCGAGTTATTTATCAATAACAAATAGGCTAATAATCAGTATCAATTTACGCAATTAAGATTTTATATCCAAAGCTTCGCAAGCTCGGCGTGCAGCTTCCTGTTCGGCTTTCTTTTTATTCCATCCACCACCCTTACTCACGGCTTCGCCATCGACCGAAACTTGAGCCACAAATTCTTTGTGGTGATGTTTGCCGTTTTCTTGGATAATCTCGAATGTAACACGTTTTCCCTCTTGCTGTGACCAGCTGAGTAAAATACTTTTGTAGTTTGTATTGGTTTGGATGACCGTATCAAGGTCGAAGTAATTGGCGAGAAGTTTTTTCAAGATAAACTTTTTCGTAAAACGAAACCCCTTATCTAAGTAAATTGCCCCAATGAGAGCCTCCATTGCATCGCCATACATGGAAGTACGGTTGTGAGCGACTCTTTGTCCATCGAACTCAATGAGTCGCTCTAAACCTATTTTACGTGCTAAAATATTCAAAGATTCACGGTTTACAATGCGAGAACGAATCTCGGTCAAGAATCCTTCATCTTTGAAAGGATATTTTTTGAAGAGGTATTCAGCTACAATCATACCTAAAACCGAATCACCGAGGTATTCGAGTCTTTCGTTTGATTCTCTGAAACCACCAATATTTGTTTCTTTTGATGCAGAAGTGTGTCTAAAAGCAAGCTGATAGAGCAACGGATTTCCTGGTTTTGCACCAATTATCTGCTCCACCGATTTTCTAAAACTGCGTTCCTTAGAATCAGTTTTGAAAAATCCCCAAAAAGAATTACTAACTTCCGACAACACGATTCGTAATTAAATTTTCTTAAATATCAACGTAGCATTATGCCCACCGAAACCAAAACAATTACTCAAAACTACATCTATTTTTCGAGCTTTCGCAACATTTGGTGTCAAATCTATTCGAGGGTCAATTGACTCATCAATATTGAAGAGATTGATTGTTGGTGGAACTATCTGATGTTTGATTGCTAACACAGCCGCTACCGATTCAACAGCACCTGCTGCACCAAGTAAGTGGCCTGTCATAGACTTAGTTGAGCTGATACTCATTTTATAAGCATGGTCGCCAAATAACCTTTCGATGGCCTTAATTTCTTGCGGGTCGCCGAGTGGTGTTGATGTACCATGTGTATTAATATAGTCAACTTCCTCGGGTTTGATTCCTGCATCATCAAGGGCATCAACCATTGATAAATATGCACCTTCACCTTCAGGGTGTGGAGCCGTAATGTGATACGCATCTGATGACATACCACCACCAATGATTTCGCAGTAGATTTTAGCACCACGAGCCACTGCGTGTTCGTACTCTTCGAGAATCAAAGCTGCACCGCCATCGCCCAAAACAAATCCGTCACGGTCTCTGTCGTACGGACGAGAACCAGTAGCTGGGTCATCGTTTCTTTCTGACATGGCACGAAGACCATTGAAACCACCGATACCCGCTTGAGTTACGGCTGCTTCTGAGCCACCCGAAACACAAACATTGATTCTGCCCAAACGGATATAGTTGAAGGCATCAATGATAGCATTGTTGGTAGAAGCACAAGCTGAAACCGTGATGTAGTTGGGGCCGCGGAAACCATATTTGATGGAGATTTGGCCAGAAGCACTATCTGCAATCATTTTTGGAATAAAGAATGGGTTGAACTTCGGAGTTCCGTCGCCATTCGAGAAATTGATAACTTCTTCTTCAAAAGTTTTCAAACCGCCGATACCCGACCCCCAAATTACGCCAACTTTATTTTTATTGATATTTTCTAAATCAATACCAGAATCTTTGACGGCCTCATCGGCAACTATCATTGCAAACTGGGTGAATAAATCCATCTTACGAGCTTCCTGACGTGGAATGTACTTCGTAACATCGAAATCTTTTACTTCACAGGCAAATTGCGTACGAAACTTACTCGCATCGAATCTGGTGATGGTAGCTGCTCCACTTTTTCCCGTTGAAAGCCCCTGCCAAAATTCTTCTACCGTATTACCGATAGGTGTTAATGCTCCTAATCCTGTTACAACTACTCGTTTGAATGCCATAAAGTGTAAATGTTTTTTGTCAAAGTAAAAAAATACAGAGTTCGAAGTACCGAGTTTAAGGTATGAATACATGGCCAAAAACTCGATACTCGGCACTCAGTACTAAGAATACTTATTTAGAATTTTCTTCCAAGTAAGTGATAGCCTGACCTACGGTCTGGATATTTTCTGCTTGGTCGTCTGGGATAGAGACATTAAATTCTTTTTCAAATTCCATTATCAATTCTACGGTGTCGAGTGAATCCGCTCCTAAGTCATTTGTGAATGAAGCTTCTGGAGTTACTTCTGATACATCAACGCCGAGTTTCTCAACGATAATTTGCGTTACTTTAGTTGCAATTGCTGACATTTTGAACTGTAGTTTGGTGAAAAACGACTGCAAAGAAAACGCTTTTAAACGAAAACAACAAAATACAGGAAATTTTTTTAGTACGAGAATTGTTTAGACCTTTGCAACAGATTTTGTTAAAACGCTCATTTGCAACGAAAAATTAGGCAAAAAGTTACCAAAAATGCTGTATTTGCGTTGAAAAATATTCGGAAAGCAAATAAAAGTATCGTAAATAATAATTATAAAAATATACAAAGCATTGAAAATCAATCATTTAAAAAATCAGAATTCGGGCAATTTTTTCCTAATTGCTGGCCCTTGTGTGGTAGAGGGGCGTGACATGGCATTGGAAATTGCCGAGAAAATCAAAACCATTACTGACCGTTTGGCAATTCCGTATATTTTTAAGGCATCCTATAGAAAAGCGAATCGAACAAAACTTGATTCGTTTACGGGCATTGGAGATGAGTTGGCTTTGGGAATTTTGAAGGAAGTTGGACAAACTTTTGAAGTGCCAACAGTTACGGATATTCATGAATCAGAAGAGGCTGCTTTGGCGGCTCAGTATGTTGATGTTCTGCAAATTCCAGCATTTCTTTGTCGTCAGACCGAACTTTTAGTAGCTGCGGCAAAAACAGGAAAAGCAGTAAATGTGAAGAAAGGACAATTTATGCACGGTTCGGGAATGGGCTTTGCCGTAGAAAAAGTTAAAGCTATTAACCCAGATGCCGATGTGATGTTGACCGATAGAGGAAATTCGTTTGGCTATTCTGATATCGTGGTTGATTACAGAAATATCGTTGAAATGAAAGCCTTTGATGTACCAATCGTTATGGACTGTACGCACTCGCTTCAACAACCTAATCAATCATCTGGCGTGACTGGCGGAAAACCTGCTCTCATCGAAACGATTGCCAAAGCTGCTATTGCTGTTGGGGCGGATGGAATTTTTATTGAAACGCATCCAAACCCTTCGGTGGCAAAGTCAGATGGAGCTAATATGTTGGCACTTGATAAGCTCGAAGGTTTACTCGAAAAACTATTGCGAGTACGTGAAGCAGTGAGATAAATAGTCCACGGTCAATAAGTCCACAGCTTATAGTACGCACTTGTTTTTTATAAAAATTGTCGATTGTAGCATCTTAGCTTTTAGGCATTGTTTGAAGAAAACTAACCATAGAATAACAAATTAAGGAGGAATTTCATTTTTCAGAAAATGATTTATATATTTGGTTATCCAACCAAACACGATGACTCCCAACTACTTAAATATACAGATAATAATGGCAAAACGCAAAGACATTCAGGACGAACCTGAACAACAAATAAACATTGAGTTATCGGAAGAAATGGCTGAAGGAGTTTACGCAAACTTGGCAATGATAGCTCACTCAAATACTGAATTTGTTATTGATTTTATCAGATTAATGCCTGGTGTGCCGAAAGCAAAAGTGAAATCAAGAGTGATTTTGACTCCCGAACACGCACAACGTTTATTGACTGCGTTACAGGACAATATCGCAAAATACGAAGATAACTTTGGTGCAATTAGAGAAACAAACGAAGCATTACCGTTTCCGATGAATTTCGGTGGCCCAATGGGCGAAGCATAATATTGCCGCTTCCAGTTCGCTGAAAACACAAAAAGCCTCGAATTTCGAGGCTTTTTGTGTTTTCCCGTAGCATGACACGACGAAATAATTTTCATGGCACGCTGTGCGTGTCAATGGTTATCAAAATAGAAACTATTTCACTCGATTATATTTTTTCAGGATTTCTAAAGTTTTGTCAATCGGCAGTGCTTCTACTTTTGTGTTTTCAAAACCAGTAAGGGTTTCGGCAGCAAAAAGAGAGTTTATAATAGCCTCTTCGGTTGCTTCGATTACGGCTTCAAAAAGTAGGTCTAAATCGTTGTTTCTGAGTACTTTAAAAGTTTCAAACATCGAATCAGAATTATGAGCGATTCTTAAATCCTCGGCCGTAGAAGCAGCAATTACGTAGTCGCCGCTACCGTTGGCTGCCATTCCGCCAGTTCGACCTAAACCCAACATTGCTCGTGCGGCCAGACGCTTTAGGTTTTTTGCACTAAGTGGAGCGTCGGTTAAGACCACAATCATACATGAGCCATCGTCTTTGTAGGCTTCATCAATTTTGCTAAACTTGTGTTTTTTCAACTCAATACCAATAGGAACACCATTGACTTGAAGGACGCCACCAAAATTTGATTGTACCAAAACGCCAACTGTGTAACCGCCTTTTGATTTTGGTAAAATTCTTGAAGATGTGCCAATTCCACCTTTGAAACCGAAACAGACAGTTCCTGAACCCGCACCAACGTTTCCTTCTTCTACAGTCCCTGTTTGAGTTTTTTTAAGGGCTTCCAGTACGTGTTCTTTCGTAATGAATCTTCTGCGTATGTCATTCAGTCCGCCATCGTTGGTTTCGCCTACGATGGGGTTGACGCTTCTGACTTCTTTATTTTCGGGAGATTGAAAAGTGTAATCAATAATTGCCGCCGAAGCTGTCGGGACTGAAAGCGTATTTGTCAGCACAATAGGAGTTTCGATATTGCCCAATTCTTCGACTTGCGAATAACCTGCCAATTTCCCGAAACCATTTCCGATATGAATTGCCGCCGGAATTTTATTTTGAAAGATATTTTTATCGTGTGGTAAAATGGCAGTTACGCCTGTGTGTACACCGTCAGCTTGGTGGAAAGTCACTTGTCCGACCTTTACACCCGAAACGTCAGTAATAGCGTTGAGTTTGCCAGTGCGAAGTACGCCAATTTCAATCCCATAATCTCTTGCTCGTTTTTTTTGAGCAAAAATGAAGGAACTTGATAACAAGCAAAGGAAGAGTAGGAGGAGTTTGTTCATGTTGGTTTTCTTTGGTTGATTTATTTCTCGGCCTTACTTTTTTTCAAAAAAAAGTAACAAAAAAACACGAATCTTACAATCACCTCTTTCAAAATTTGTCAATCTTTCAAAAGAACTTTTAATAGACTTGAGACAAATTTTTCAAACGGCGAGTAAGATTCATTTAAGGAAATAGTATTGTTTATGAAATTATGCACAACAATGATGAATCCTTAAAATTGTTTTAAAGGTAATAAATCTAACCAAAGAAAACCTTTTGAAGCATATTTAAAACTCAATACCGAATCGAACGACGAACCGTTTGTAGTTTCTGACTTCGTTCGATTCGGTCCAGTAAACAACATCGCCGTTGCGTGCTTGGGCATATTCGGCACGCTGGTAGCGATAACCAAAATTTAAGAGCCATGCTGAGCCATTTCGCATCGGAAATTTATAACCGATGGTTGGACAAATAACTAATCCTCCTGAAGTTTTGAAGCCTGTATTATCTTCGTTGAGCCAAGTGGTGGCATAGCCTACATCAAGGCTACCGAGTAAAATACTTCCACCTTGCTTTTTCTGCACTAAACTTCTTCTGACTCCTGCCGAAATGGGCATTAAAACCGTTGGGCCGTACGAATCTATACCTACGGTTAGACCAGCAGCGGTTTTTGAATTTAGATAAACCCCATTGAATGTTTGTAATGAGAAATTGACTCTATTTTGTGTTTGATATTGAATGGGTTGAGGGTAGTAACTGCTGTAATAGGCATACGTTTGGAATTTGCTTCGGCCCAAGAGTGTGCCGAGTTCGGTTATATTCACAAAAGGGTGTTTTTTGAAGAAACCTTTTGTTTCTTTTTGTCCGAAAGATGGGAAAAAACCAATAATTCCCATCAAAACTAAGATAAATGACTTTTTCATGATTTTGCTTGGGTTTAGTTTTCTCGTTTAACAGGAATGACACTTAATTGCTTTAAACTTTTAGGATTAGAAGTGTCATATTGATACAAACCATCTTTTCCGACCATCAATAGGTGTTTTCCTTCGAGTGGAATGACATCGTAAGCATTAATTTTTTCGATGTGTTGTTGGAGCGTGATGTTTGTTGCCGAAGAAGCATCAAACGATTTTAGTCCATATTGACTTTCACAAATAAATAAATTCGGGAAATCAATGGCCAAACCCGCAGGCTGTTGCATCTGATAGCTTTTGATAAGGCTTGGTGAACTAAGATTCGATACGTTGACCACATCAAGCTGATTAGGTGAAGCTCCGCACCAACCTGTGCGAAGGGTTACGTAGGCAATATCGTTATGCACAACTACGGGGTCGCAGGCACGAGCATGTTGAAAAATAGACAAACGCTCGGGTTTTTCGGGGTTTTTATTGTCGAAAATATACATGCCCGTATTTGAGCCAATGAAAAGTTTGTCTTTATACGGGAAAATGGTTTCGATTCCCCAACCTAAATTGATTTTTGCTTGTTGAGTGGGTTTATTGAGCGTTTTTACATTGAAAACCAGTAAATCTGACTGCGAAACGGTGTAGAGATAATTGTCATAAAGCGTAAAACGAGCCATTGAGCCACCCGTTCCTGTTGCTCCTGCGGCACCATTCGCCCCGTTGACTCCTGATTGTAACGAACCATTTTTAAAAGCCACATCATTGGCGTAATAGTAAATCGGATTTACGTTGCTACCTTGTCCGCAATCGCTACGTACTTTTTCGGTTACGATTTTTATTTCGTAATCGGTAACTGTCTGATTTTGAGGATTGTAATACCAAGAAATTCCATCAGTTAGACCATTTTGAAAAACATTTTGCACTCGTCCTGTTTCCTTGATTGCCTTTGGATTGGTAATATCGAAAGTGACAATATCCATGTAATTATCGGCATAAAGGGTGTTTTCCTTCACTGCCATATCTACAACGCCAGGAATTTTCAAAAAAGCGATGTTTTGTGGTTGTTGAGGATTGGTATTATCAATGATATGAATGCCTTTCTTTATTTCATTGATAAAGATGTAGTTATCTTTTACGTAAATTTTTCCAGGGTTTTTTAAATCTTGTGGGGTTTCAGAAGCAATGCCCGAACGAATTTGTTCGAAGCTTAGCACGACAGGCACGGTTGTGCGATAAGTGCGAGTTGTTTCGCAGTCATCGGAGCAGGCTGAGTTGCAAATGGCTACGCCAATACAACCCATCAGTAGTAAAATGTTTTTCATAATTTAGTATTAGCGAAAGAATATACAAACAATTATTTTACTCGTATTTTGGTAAGTTTGAGTGGGATTCCAAGTGGCGGAATGCTGCCAGAAACTTCTTTTACTTCGCCACTAAATATTATTTTTAAATCGGTTTTATTCTTCAATTCGGCAGGAAGATTACCAACTACATACCTTTCAGAAGGGTTAGCTACGCACGACAATGGGTCGAAGTTATCGGAATCTCCCTCCACAACAATTACGGTCAAATTATTGCCAGCATCCATCAAAAAACCTTTTTGGTTTTTGAGTGTACTGATGGTTTTTAAGTTGTCGAAATCGCTCACAGGAGCAACCTCGATTGTTTCTTTTTTGCAAGAGAAGAAAACAGATGCACAAATGAGAAGTAGTAATAGTTTTTTCATAGTTTTTTAGATTTGGGATACGAGATTTGAGATACGGGATTCGAGTTTTCTCAAATCCCATATCTCGAATCTTGTATCTATAAATTCACAATTTTACCCGCAAAAAGAATCGTATTTGATTGTTTTTCGCTAATAAAGAAGGCAAACGGACGGTTACAGATAAATTCTGGCAAAATTGGAGCAGAAGTAAGTTCTATACCGATGGTTGTAACGGCTGCTGCTTCTGTGCCTTTTTCGTCAATGGCTACGAATGTATTTTGCTTTACAAAGCCAACTTTGAGTTTGCCAGCGGGCGGAGAAATTTTTGATAAATCAGCGGCATCACTAAACATCGTTTGCATTCCCATATTCCCCAGTACTTTATTAAGGTTTGTTTCGTATTCAAGCGTGAATTTTGGTAAACCAATGATAACTTTTTGTTCGGCAAGTACCTTGTTTAAATTTTGCCACTCGGTTGCTGACAAAGAGTTTAATACACTGTTTACGTTGCTTTTTTCATTGGGTAATAGAATTGTCATGACGTAATTTCCGCTGCCATAAGCCAATTCGATAGCCTGATAGTCGGGGCGACTGGCGTATTTTACTTTTTCTTGCATGCTCATCATTTTTACCGTTTTTTTTGCATTAAAACCAGTAAAATCGGCATCTTGCGTATTTTCGGTTTTAAACGGAATCTTCCAATCTCCTTTGAAATAAAGAGCATTCATCAAAAACATCACGTGAGCTGGCTCGATTTGCTCAATCACTTTTTTGATTTTTCCGTTTGTGTTATCGCTCGCCCAAGTGTTAATTTTACCAACTGTTGCAGTATTATTAAAGTCTTCGGCATAGGTTTGGGCATTGAAAGATGCTTTCAGAATATCCAAGAAAGATTTTTCTACCGAAAACGTATTTCTGTACCAAACCGAATTGGCAATTGTGTTGGTCACTTTTGGGTCAGAATTTGGCAGATTATCAATCAAATCTTTGTAAATTCCGTTGGTAGTTGCTAAATCAGGAGATACACGCAAGCCAGTTGTGATTTCTTGTTTTGTTTTACCATCGGCACCGTTGGCCAACATTCCGAGGGCAATGTGCAAACTTAGCGGTGAAACAAAATAGTTTTTATCAGCTTTTTCAACGGCATTGTGCTTTTTTAGAAAATCGAATGCAAACTCGCTGGTTTGGTCCGCAAACGTAGCAGGAACGGCTTTTAATAATTGGTTGGGTTGCACAGAATCGGCTTCGTTTTTACAACTGGCGGCCATCAGAAACAATGCCCCAGCAAGTGTGAGTGTTTTTAACTTTTTCATTTGTTTGGATTTTAGGGAAGGCTTCGCTGGGCGACATTCGCTCAAAGAGAAGCCTTCCCTGTTTGATAATATTTTATTTTCTTTCAAAATACATTGCCTCTTTTGTTGGCTTAGAAATATGAAAAATGAGCGTATTTTTATCTTTTAACTCATAACGCTCAATATTTCGGAGGTTTTCGTAGTAGGCCATTTCAAACTGATTGGCTTCAAGCGTACCCGCTATTTTGGTGCTTCCAACACCCTCAACCGAAATAGTTTTCTTGCTTTCGTTGATTTCGGGCGAAATAAAATAGAAGTTTACCGACGAACGCCCATTGAAAGTATATTTTCCATCTTCGTCTTTAATTTCGAGCGTAACATCATAAGCAGGAGTTTTGCCATCGGCATAACTTTTAAATTTCCATTGTCCGAGTAACTCAGATTGTCTTAATGCACTGACTGTCATAGAATCGGCTTCTACAATTTCTTTTGAGCAAGCACCCAAAAGTAAAGAGCAGATTATAAGTGTGTTTACTATAATTTTCATTTTAAAAGTCATTTTTTAATTCGTTGATAAACTTCGCCAAAGCCATCGTAAAAATTATCGGCGAGTGATAATTCGGAAGCAGATTGGCTAATAATTACCGAAGAAGTGCCATCACTAAATTTGATGAAGTCAACTTGTTCGGCTTTGTAGATAGATTTGCCCTGTGTAATCTGATAAGTACCCGAACTTTCGAGGGTATTGTCTTTGTAGCGAGAAAATTTAAAATCAGACGTAAGCACTAATTTTCGCTCATAACCTGCCGATGAAGGCGTGATTGTTTTACCAGCAATGCCGCCAGTTGACGAAACCCAACGCCATTCGCCAGCTAAAGAAGAACTCGCTTCAGTTGCCACAACCTCTTCTTTTGTACAAGAAAGTATAAATAAGGCAATAAAAACCAAAAGAAAACTTAGCTTTTTCATTTTTGTTATTGATGTAGATTTGATAATTAGAAAAACTCTTGTCCGTGGCCAGTGGACCGTAAACTAAAAACTCAGCTTGTCGGGGAGAAGAAAAAAGTAGTGACCACTAAGGTTCCACTCACGTCTTCTCCCACGACGAAACAAAGTGTTTCTGTCTGAGTAAATTACCCTTTTCAGCAATAATGATTCTGGTTTATAGAATTTGGTTGGAAGCGGTAACTAAAAAAATTATATTTATGAAAAAATTAACAAACTATATGAAAAAACACCTAACCATCATTTCAATTCTTGCTTTTTCGATTTCCAGTTTTGCCCAAGACCGAATGTACGGAAAAACATGGGCGGGTCGCTCCGAAGTAATGGCACAAAACGGCATGGCTTGTACGTCGCATCCACTTTCTACGCAAGCGGCAATTGAGATACTTCGTGCTGGTGGAAGTGCCGTTGATGCCGCCATTGCTGCCAATGCCATGGAAGGCATGGTCGAACCGCACGTAAATGGAATCGGAGGCGATATTTTTGCTATCGTTTGGGATGCTAAAACTCAGAAACTGTATGGTCTGAATGGTTCGGGTCGCTCACCCTATTCGTTGACTCTCGAAGAATTTAAGAAAAGAGGTTTGACGCATATTCCAGCACTTGGCCCTTTGCCAATCAGTGTGCCTGGTTGTGTGGATGGATGGTTTGAGTTACACAAAAAATTTGGCAAGTTGCCAATGGAAAAAATATTGTCGCACGCTATCAGTTACGGCCGAAACGGTTTTCCTGTACATGACGAGCTGGCGATGAGTTTAAGAAATGTTCCACGTTTATACGGAAGTTTTCCAAACATTAAAGAACATTATTATCCAAATGGAGAAGTGCCAAAGAGAGGCGATATTTTCAAGAATCCAAATTTGGCAAATACCTTGGAGAAAATCGCCAAAGGTGGTCGAGATGCTTTTTATAAAGGCGAAATTGCCCAAACGATTGATGCTTTTATGAAGAAAAATGGCGGATTTTTGAGTGCAAAAGACCTTGCCGACCATACTTCGACTTGGATAGAGCCAGTTTCGACCAACTATCGTGGCTATGATGTGTGGGAATTACCACCAAACGGACAAGGGATTGCGGCTTTGCAGATGCTTAATATTTTGGAAGGATACGATTTCTCAAAAATTCCTTACGGAAGCACCGAACATGTCCATCTTTTCACCGAAGCCAAGAAATTAGTTTTTGAAGACCGTGCAAAATTTTATGCAGACCCCGAATTTGCTAAAATCCCAGTAAAATCATTAATTTCGAAAGAGTATGCTGCCGAACGCCGCAAATTGATTGACCCAAACAAAGCGGCCACTCACTACGATGCAGGAAACCCAGCCTTGCGAGAAGGTGACACTATTTATTTGACCGTTGCCGATAAAGACGGAAACATGGTTTCGTTGATTCAGAGTAATTATCGAGGTTTTGGTTCGGGAATGATGCCCGATGGTTTAGGTTTTATTTTCCAAGACCGTGGTGAATTATACAATTTGAAAGAAGGCGAAAACAACACTTACGCTCCGCATAAACGTCCGTTTCAGACAATTATTCCTGCATTTGTAACCAAAGATGGTAAACCATACATGAGTTTCGGCGTAATGGGCGGTGCATTCCAACCAATGGGGCACGTACAAATAATTATGGATGTAGTGGATTTTGGCATGAATCTACAAGAAGCAGGAGATGCACCGAGACTCAATCACGATGGTTCGTCGGAGCCAACGGGTGAGCCAATGGAAGGAGTAGGCATGATAACGATGGAGTCGGGGATACCTTATGAAACCATCAGGGGCTTGATGCAAAAAGGACATAAAGTTGGTTATACTCTCGGTCAATATGGTGGTTATCAAGCTATTCGCTACGACCCTGTGCGAAAAGTATATTTCGGAGCATCAGAATCTCGAAAAGATGGCCATGCGGCTGGGTTTTGAGATGGGTAAACATCATTTTTAGAGAATTATACCCAAAATATTAATGCTATCTTTGCAAAAAAGTAATATAAAGAAGTGGAGAATAAATTTACGTTTATAGACCTGTTTGCAGGTATAGGAGGTTTTCATTTAGCAATGCATCGGTTGGGGGGAGAGTGTGTTTTTGCGTCTGAAATAGATGAATATGCAAGACTAACATATGAATTAAATCATAGAAAAATAAGCCCTAAATTATTTGAGAATAATCTCTTTAATAAAGATATAAGGGCTATTTCTCCAAGAGATATTCCAGATTTTGATATTCTATGTGCTGGCTTTCCTTGCCAACCATTCAGTCAGGCGGGGCAAAAAAGAGGATTTGATGATAATCATAATTCAGAAAGGGGAAATTTGTTTTTCAATATAGCTGAAATAATTGAAGCTAAGCGACCCAAAGCTTTTTTTTTAGAAAACGTTCGAGGAATAGTTACACATGATGGTGGTAACACATTTAGAGTTTTAAGAGATATTCTTGAAATAGAATTGGGCTACTCATTCTATTTTAAGATAGTACAAGCTTCTGACTACGGTTTACCTCAATTACGTCCAAGAGCATTCATGGTTGGGTTTCGTGATGAAGATTTTATGAGAGGTTTTTCTTTTCCACCACCAATACCTTTGAAATTTACTATGAGTGATGTTTGGGGTGGCAAGTGTACAAGAAAAATAGGTTTTACAATTCGAGTAGGTGGTAGAGGGTCTGATATTGAGGATAGAAGAAATTGGGATAGTTATAGCGTTGATGGTAAAGTAAGACAACTGTCTTACATAGAAGCAAGAAAAATGCAGGGCTTTCCAGATAATTTTGAATTTCCAGTGAGTCCTACACAGGCAATAAAACAGTTAGGTAACAGTGTTGCTGTTGATGCAATTGAAGCAGTAGCAAAAAATATGATAAACTATATGAAAAGTTTGAATCCTCGAAAAACAACTTTAAAAACAACAAAGAATAAAGGAGAATGGACTGAGTTATTAGTCTTTATAAAACTTTTAATAGAGCAAAAGCTATTACTATCTGATGAAAACTTAAATCCGAATAGCAGTTTCTTCAAAATTAATAAGGTGACAACGCATAATTTGGACATGGAGTTTTTGTTATCTGGTCTCTCAAATGTAGTAATAAAGAATAAAAAAGATAAAACAGAGAAAGAGCTCAATATATCGGAAATAATACATCCACAAATTATAAGCTTATTAATTGCTAAAATAAAGGAAAGTTCACTAACCTTCGAGATTCCAGATTTTAAGATTATTCAAGATACATTGGGCTTTAATATAATCAAAGGAGGCAATAGTAATCAAAAAGCAGATATTGTTTTAGATATAGAGAATGAGTTTCTACAAAAAGAAAATGAAGGTTTTGGCATCAAATCTTTTTTAGGAAGTAAACCAACATTGTTGAATGCTTCGGGAAATACAAACTTTATTTTTAAAATAACGGGTTTAGATAAATCATTAATGGATGAAATTAATGCAATTGATACCTCAACAAAATTGAAAGATAGGATAAGTTTGATAGAAGAATACGGAGGAAGGTTTGAGTATGTGGGTGCCGAAAAAGAAACAATGGATTTTAATTTAAGAATGGTGGATAGTGAGATGCCTGAAATTATAGGTAAAATTTTATTATGCTTCTACAAAGAAAGAATTTCATCGTTGAAAGAAATAACAAAAAAGCTTTTAGATGGTAATCCCAATAAAGATGCCGAAGTTTTACTAACAAATAAGATAAAAAGGTTGTTGGTTGATATTTTATTGGGCTTTTTTGCGGGTTCAAAATGGAATGGAATATATGAATCAAACGGAACAATTGTGATGAAAAATAATGGAGATTGTTTGGGCTTTCATATTATTGAAATAGATACTTTAAAAAACTATTTATTTGAGCATATAAAATTAGAAACGCCGTCATCAACAAGACACCGTTTTGGAAAACTTTATTTAGAGAAAAATGGTGACTTATATTTTAAATTGAACTTGCAACTACGTTTCTGACAAAACACTTCAAACATAAAAAATGAAAAAACAACTAACCCTAATTACCTTATTATCAATCACCTGCTTTGCAGGGTTTTCTCAAAAAAAGAAGAAAGCCTCAGTTGAAACAGCTCCAGTAGTAGCGGCCGATGCCGTTTCTCCAACATCAGCCACTGAGCGAATGGCGGGCTATGAACAACGCAAAAAACTGCAAGAAGCATCGCTGGTAAAAAATCTAAAATTCAGAAATGTTGGCCCAACCGTTATGAGTGGCCGTATTGTCGATATTGATGCAAATCCCGAAAACCCAACGGAGTTTTACGCCGCTTATGCTTCGGGTGGACTTTGGTACACGGTTAATAATGGTCAATCTTTCTCGCCAATCTTTGATAATGAGGCAGTTATGACCATCGGCGATATTGCCGTTGATTGGAAAACTCGCACGATTTGGATTGGTACGGGTGAAAATAACTCAAGTCGCTCGTCGTATTCAGGCGTGGGTATGTACAAATCAACCAATAATGGAAAAAGCTGGGAGTATCTCGGCTTGCCAGAGTCGCACCACGTTGGGAGAATTGCTTTGCACCCAACCGACCCAAATATTGCGTGGGTGGCAATTTTAGGACACTTGTATTCGCCAAATAAAGAGCGTGGCATGTACAAAACCACCGATGGTGGTAAAACTTGGAAACAAACGCTTTACATCAACGAAAACACGGGTGCAATTGACGTAAGACTCGACCCAAACAACGCCAATACACTTTATGCTACGATGTGGTATAAAGAACGCACGGCATGGAATTTTGTAGAAGGTGGAAAAGAATCAGGTATTTATAAAAGTACAGATGGAGGCGAAACTTGGAAATTGATTTCGGGCGAGGGAAGTGGCTTTCCAACGGGTGCAGGCAATGGACGTATTGGCTTAGCTGTTTATCCAAAGAACCCCAATATTGTTTACGCAATCATTGATAATCAGGCAAATAGACCGAAGAAAGAAGAAAAAGAAGATGCCAGTCGCTTGACCACAAAAAGAATGAAAACCATCACCAAGGATGAGTTTTTGGCGTTGAGCGATGCTACTATCAATGAATATTTAGACGGACAAGGTTTTCCTGAAAAATTCACGGCAAAGGCTTTCAAGGAAGATCTAAAAGCTGATAAAATCAAAGTACAAGATATTTACGAATACACTTATAATGGCAATAACGATTTATTCGATACGCAAGTAACAGGAGCAGAGGTGTATCGCAGCGAAGATGCAGGTGCAACATGGAAACGCACGCACGCAGACTATTTGGATAATATTTACTTTACTTATGGCTATTATTTTGGACAAATTTGGGTTGACCCAACCGATGATAAGAAAATTGTAATTGTGGGTGTGCCAATCGTGCGTTCGGAAGATGGTGGTAAAAGTTTCAAAAGTATCGAACGAGAAAACGTACACTCAGACCACCACGCTTTATGGTTCGACCCTAAAAATCCGAAACATTATATCAACGGAAATGATGGAGGAATAAACATTACCTACGATGATGGTAAAACTTGGTTCAAGGCAAATTCAATTCCAGTTGGGCAGCTTTACCATGTTTCGGTCGATATGGCCAAACCTTACAATGTCTATGGTGGCTTGCAAGATAATGGTGTTTGGTTTGGTTCATCAACTAATTCGTTCGATTATAATTATGGCATTTTCGATAATGGCGATGGCTATAAATTTTTGCTCGGTGGTGATGGCATGCAAGTACAAGTAGATTACCGAGATAATAATACGGTTTACGCAGGTTTTCAGTTTGGTAATTATTTCAGAATCAATAAAGCAACCAACGAACGCAAAAGATTAGAAGTTCCACGTGAATTAGGCGAAGCTCCTTTCCGTTTCAACTGGGAGTCTCCACTTACTATTTCACGCCACAATCAAGATATTATCTATTTCGGTTCAAATAAATTTCATAGAAGTTTTGATAAAGGCGATACTTTCAAAACTCTTTCGGGAGATTTAACCCGTGGCCGCAAAGAAGGTGATGTACCTTTCGGAACACTCACAACCATCGAAGAATCGCCAAGTAGATTTGGTTTGATTTACACAGGATCAGATGATGGGTTGATTTATGTGACTAAAGATGGTGGTTATACTTTCACCAAAATCATGGATAAACCGAATCTTTGGGTAAGTGGCATTGCGGTTTCGGCTCACGCTGAAGGAACGGTTTATGCTTCACTAAACGCTTATCGTGGCGACCATTTCAAACCATATTTGTTTGTTTCGACCGATTACGGCCAAAATTGGCAAGCAATCGGTGCAGATTTACCCGCCGAACCAATCAACGTGGTAAAAGAAGACCCGAAAAATGCCAATATCCTTTATGTCGGAACGGACAACGGATTATACATTTCAATGGATAAAGGCAAAACTTTTATGCGTGGTAATGGCGACGGAATGCCAAGTGTATCAATCCACGATTTAGTGATTCATCCACGAGAAAACGAATTGGTTGTCGGCACGCACGGACGCTCGATTTATATAGCTGATGTGAAGCCTTTGCAAGCATTGAGTAACGAGGTTTTGGCCAAAAATATTCATATATATGATTTACCTGCAATCAATTATAATGCGTCGTGGGGCAGAATGTTTGATAAATATGCCGAGCCAGAAGACCGTAAGTATAACATCACTTACTATGCAAAAGCAGCAGGAAAAGCAACAATCAAGATTCAGACAGACAAAGGATTAGTTGTAAAAAATATTTCGGATGAAGCCGAAGCGGGTTTAAATAACGTAAACTTCGACCAAGCGATTGATGTAGCTGCCAAAAGCGAATACGAAAAATACTTAAATGAGGTAAAGAAAAAAGATGATAAAGAAATCAAACTGGAACTTGCCGATGATAAAAAGATTTATTTCCGCCCAGGAAAATATAAACTTATCATCGAACTCAATGGCGATAAAGTAGAAAAAGACCTTGAAATCAAAGCATCGGAGCGTCGTTCACGCCGAGCCATGAGTCCTAAACCAACAGCTTCGCCATCTGAATTTGAAGAATGGTACGAAGAAATGGGTTTTGAAGAAACGAAGAAGTAAATTTGTAGCACAATTTTCTAAATTGTGCTACCATCCAATTTTAACCAAAATTTATTCAACCAAAAACAATCATGAAGCAAAACTTTGTAAAAATTTTAGGAGCAATCCTTATCAGCAACTCTCTGATGGCACAATTGGCTCCAATCAAAAGCATCGAAGGCCGCTGGGACATTACGATTACCAAAGGCGATAAAAAAGTGCCATCTTGGTTAGAGGTTAATCATTCGGGCGTAAAATACCTAAATGGTCATTTTGTAGGTGATGGTGGAAGTGCCAGACCAATCTCTCGCATTAATTTCGCTGATGACAAAATGTCGTTTTCGATTCCTCCACAATGGGATAGAGCCGAAAAAGATTTAGTTGTAGAAGCAGTTTTGAAAAACGATAAACTGACAGGCACAATGAATACGCCAAGTGGTGAGGTTTTAAATTGGGAAGGAGTGAGAGCTCCCAAGCTAAACAGTACTGTAACACCAGTTTGGGGAACGCCAATCAAACTTTTCAATGGGAAAAACCTTGATGGCTGGCAAGTAGTGAGTGGCGAAAACCAATGGGTTGTAGAAAACGGTATTTTGAAAAGTCCAAAATCGGGTGCTAATCTTCGTACGGTCAAAACTTTCAAAGATTTTAAACTACACGTTGAGTTTAAGTATCCAGAAGAAAGCAATAGTGGAGTTTACCTAAGAGGTCGCTATGAAGTGCAAGTAACTGATAGTAAAGGCCGTGACCCATTGAAAGACCAACTCGGTGCGGTGTACGGCTTTATAGCTCCACTCGAAATGCCAGCAAAAGCCGCTGGCGAGTGGCAAAGTTTTGACATTACGTTGGTAGGAAGGGTCGTGACGGTTGTTTTGAATGGTAAAACAATTATCTACAAAAACGAAATTCCAGGAATTACGGGTGGTGCCTTAGATAGCAACGAAGGTGAGCCTGGCCCAATTTTCTTCCAAGGTGACCACGGCCCGATTGAATACAGAAACATTGTTATAACTCCAGCGAAATAAAAAATGGATAATTGATAATGAACAATGGATAATTATCAATTTTTAATTATCCATTGTCAATTACTCATGAAAATACCAGTAAATATCATCACAGGCTTTTTGGGTGTGGGCAAAACCACTGCTATCAAACATATTCTTTCTAATAAACCAGCCAACGAGCGTTGGGCAATCATTATCAATGAATTTGGAGCAGTTTCGATTGACCACACAGCCATAGACGAACAAGATGGATTAACCATAAAAGAAGTTGCAGGAGGATGTATTTGCTGCACGGCCAATGTGCCAATGCAAGTTACGCTTACGTCCATTTTACGCAGTCAAAAGCCCGACCGAATCTTGATTGAGCCAACGGGCATGGGGCATCCTGCCAGTATCTTAGATTTATTGCAAAGTAAATATCTGAAAGATATTCTCCAAATTAGAGCTACGATTTGCTTAGTTGACCCACGCCGTTGGGCTGATGCTAATGTTCGTTCGCACGAAACATTTCAAGATCAAATCAATTTGGCCGATGTGTTGGTAGCTAACAAAGCCGATTTGGTAGGAGAGGAGTTGGCCGAGAAATTTAAACTTTGGGCAGCATCTCTTTTTCCTCCCAAACTTTTGGTAGAAACTGTTTCTAATGGTGAAATAAACGTAGATTGGCTTGATATTGAGCCATTTGCAGGTCGAAAGGCAGAATTCCCCCAAGCACATTCACATGAGCATCATCACCATCATACAGAGGAAACACTTGAAATTCCTGAAATCGGGAAACCCATCAAAAAGCTAAGCAAGGGACTCGGAATGTATAGTTGTGGATGGATTTTCTCGCCAGATGAAGTTTTTAGTTTACCTAAATTACGACAGTTTTTTAGTACGCTCCAAGGCGTTGATAGAGCCAAAGGAGTTTTCCGAACAGGTAAAGATTGGGTGTTGATAAACGCCGTTGACCGAGAATTTTCGGTGCAATATATAGCCTATCGCCGAGATAGTCGCATCGAACTCATTGCCAATTATGATTTAGATTGGTTGGTGTTTGAAGTGAAATTGAAGGAGTGTTTGGTTAAAGCATAAAGAAAGGAGGTTCATCGAACCTCCTTTCTTTATGCTACTTGTTGATGATCGCCTGTGAACTAACAATCCTCTCTTTCCAATGTAATATTATCAATCGGACGAAGAATCAATGGTACTTTTTCGACTTTTACATTGCTTGTGTCAAGCCCAAACCATTTATCTTCCGAGTTAGTGAAGCCTTTGATGAAGAAATATGCTTCCATCGTTAGGCGTTCCCAGAACGGAAGTTTGTTTTCATTCGATAAATATCTTTCTAAAACCACAAAGCGGAAATCGCCAGTAACATTCTGTTTATGCAATGACTCGTATCGGCTTCTAATGTCAACTTCTTTACGCTTCACCATTTCCTCAATCACTTTTCTGAAATAAAGATTGATTTTTTGTTCAACCCTAAAGCCCAGCTTGAAAGTTACTTTTATTACATCATCTGGTTCGATGATATTTACTTTATATTTCATTGTGTAAGGTTCATCTGTAATGTCAACATGGATAAACCAATAAATATCGGCACGCTTAGGTCGTTTCTCAAAAATTGAATACATCACCTTTGATTCAATTTCCGAAACTCGGTGAGCATTACTCATATAAACTAAGTGCGTTGAGTATTTTTGAATAGATTCATCTTTACTCAATTCTTTTAGGCCATCAATATATTTCTCCAATTTTACAAACTCAGTCAAGCGGTTTTTAATGATATTTGAGCGATACCAAATAATCATCACCAGAGCAATCACCGAGGCGATTAGCACTGAAACCCAACCACCGTGTGAGAATTTGAGCATATTTGCAGCTAAGAAAGCACCTTCAATTAATACATAAACAACCAAAAATGCAACAATCCAAATCTTGTTGAAACGATGTGTATAAAGATAGTAGGCTGCCAAAATTGTAGTCATCAACATTGTGAGGGTAATAGCCAAACCATAAGCAGCTTCCATGTTGGCCGATTCTTCAAAGTATAATACCACGCCCACACAGCCTGCCCAAAGTAGCCAGTTAATACTACGAATATAGAGTTGACCTTTGTGGTCAGAAGGGTATTTTAGGCGAACTTTCGGCCAAAAAGTAAGGCGAATTGCTTCCGAAATAAGTGTGTAAGAACCTGTAATCAAAGCTTGGCTGGCAATGATTGTAGCCATTGTAGCGATACCAATACCTATTAATAAAAACCAATCGGGCATTAATTGATAAAATGGCTTACGACCGTCCAAATGTTGGCCATTCATTGAAATTGCCCAAACGCCTTGCCCAAAGTAGTTAAGTAGCAAACAGATTTTAACAAAAATCCAGCTAATTCTAATATTTCCACGTCCGCAATGTCCTAAATCAGAGTAAAGTGCCTCTGCTCCTGTTGTACACAAGAATACCGAACCAAGCAGCCAAAATCCATCTTGGTGGAAAAACAATAAACGATAAGCATGATAAGGATTAAGTGCCGAAAAGATAGCTGGTTCTTGAATAATTTGGCGAAGTCCCAGAATGGCCAGCATCGAAAACCAAATAAACATAACAGGCCCAAAAGCTTTACCAACTAAGTTTGTTCCAAAGGCCTGTACTAAGAAAAGTATCGTTATGATAGTGATAATAATCGGAATAGTCTGAATATCAGGATAGACAAGTTGTAAACCTTCAATTGCCGAAGAAACAGACACGGGAGGGGTAATAATACCATCAGCCAATAACGTACTTCCTCCAATAATTGCAGGAATCGTAAGCCATTTTGCATGTCGTCTGACAAGTGCGTAAAGTGCAAAAATCCCACCTTCACCATTATTATCAGCTCTCAAAATAAGGATAACATATTTGAGGGTGGTTTGTAGAGTCAATGTCCAGAAAATAAGTGATAATGAACCGAAGACAATTTCTTCATCAATTTTTTCTTTGCCAATAATGGCCTGCATTACATAAAGAGGAGATGTACCAATATCTCCGAAAATGATTCCAAGTGTAATAAGCAATCCGGCGGCCGTAACCTTATCAAGGTTTTTGTGATTTTGGCTCATTATTTTTAACGATATTTAGTAAAAAAGTGTGCAAATGTAGCAGTTTGTAAGAAACTGCAATGTTTTATTTGAGTTTTTTTCTTTTGTAATTAGCTAAAAGTCAAGGAGGAAAAAGATGGTTCTTGGAAAAGTTTAAAAAAAACCTTCTTTAATATTATTTGTTGTTTAGTTGAAATAATCTTTAATCAAGTAAAAATCTGATTCTTAGCTGTAACAACGCCTATTTGTCTCGAATCATAATCTGAGACGGCTCAAATCATCTTCTGCAACGAACGGCTTTTCATTTTGCCCCAACTTTGTATCATCAAATCGCAACGAAGCGTTTGGCAAAAATTTTATAAAAATGAAAAAGCTATTTCTTACATCAATCGCATTTACTTTGTTTTTTACGTCTTGCCGTAGTCTAACTTCAACAACTTATATCAAAGGCAATGATGCTTTTATCTTGGGCAATAATAAGCATGAAGAGTTTTCGGTAAGACTAAAAAATGTTTCTAAAAGCAACCTCGAACTTTGGAGAACACCAATTGATGGTGGTAAGCATTCGCCAGTAACCGTAAAGCCCAATGAAACTGTAAAAGTAAATGTAGAAAAAAACACGGCTTTAAAAATTGAAAATAAAACTAATGAGCAAGCAACAGTTGAACTTTTGGTAAAAGGAGATACTGGTCTTTCGATGGGTTATAAAAACTAAAAATTTAACATTAAAACATTCTAAAATTATGAAAAAGCAAATATCAAAAATCGCCTTTTTAGCACTTTTATCAGTAGGTGCTTTCGCCCAAGAAAAACAAACACAAAAGGTAACTATTACTTTTAAAAATAACAGCGTGTTACCACGAAAATATACTTTCGTAAGCTATTGGACAAAAGACCGTAGTAACAACGCAACCGAAGGAATGGTTTTAGCTCCTTACGCCACCAAAACTATTACGGATGTAGTCGGAACGGAGTTGTTTCTTGCCAATGACAAACAAATAAATAGAGTGATGAGTGGAAAAAAGATTGAAGACAAAGCATTTTGGGTTTTCAAGAGCGAAGATAACGGCAAAGTTATAAACCTTAGAAATGATTAATAATAAGCCTTTCCTGCACTAATTCACAAAGACCAATCAAACTTTAAAAACAAAAAATGAAAAAGCTATTACAACCTATTATGATGCCGCATTGGCTACAAGATTTTTTATTTGCCATTCCACGAATCGTGTGTGGATATTTACTCGCTACTGATTTTGGGGCAGCAAAGTTTGGCTTGCCGTGGTCGCCACCCGATAATAATCTGGGATTTTTTGAAGTTGCCTTTTGGTTTCCGAACGATGTGGCTGAGTACGGCGGAATCTTCGCACTTTTCCCTGCATTTTTTGCTTGGATGGGGGCTTTTAGCGAAGCCATTGGCGGATTGTTCGTGTTGTTTGGTTTTCAGACTCGCATTGCATCGTTTTTGATTCTCTGCACAATGTTGGTGGCAGTTTTTATGCAACAATTCAATAACGGCATGTGGAATATGCTTCCTGCAATGGGCTTTTTGTGGGTTAGCCTTTTTACAATGGTTTTAGGCTCAGGCCGCTTCGGAATTGATTTCTTACTCTCAAAAAAGTACTACAATGAAAATAAATAACAGTCTCATAATCAGCATATTATTTTTGCTTGCTACAAGTTGCGTACAAAAAGCTTATGAGCGAAAAGTAACTTTCTTACTACATACCAAACAACTAAAAAACATCGAAAAAGTAGGTATTCGAGGTAATAACCGACCACTTACTTGGCAAAAAGACTTAGAAATGACCGCAGTCAAAAAAGATAGCCTTTACTCGGTTACGGTTACTTTTCTAACAGGCTACAAATTTGCGGAAGTGAAATTTGTGGTAAACGATGAGTTTGAATTACAAGAAAAAGATAATCGCCGAGTAGTTTTCAATGAAAACGGTGAAACCATTTACGAAGCAACATTTGACAAAGAAAAGTAGAGCAAAATTCTATTTTGCTCAGAAAAAATCAATATTTAAAACATACAAATATGAAAAAGTTAATTTTAATCATCGTCATATTTAATCTATTTTGCACGGCCATTTTTGCTCAAAAAGGCCCATTAAAAGGCACAGGAAAAATCATTTCAAGAACTTTTGATTTTAAAGACTTCGATAAAGTTTCGTTTGAAGACTTTGATGGAAAGATTGAAGTAGAAATCGGTAAACCGTTTTCAATAAAAGTAGATATTGACGAAAATTTAGAGCCAAGACTCGAAGTAAAAAAAGATGATGCCGAAAATCAATTAACGATTCGCTTGGCAGGAAACTACAATGGAAAACTGTATCTGGAAAAGACTCGCATTAAAATCAAAGTAACAATGCCCGAAGCGTCGGTTATTCTGCACCGAGGAAATACAAATGTACATATTTTGGGAGTTCTCGGCCGCTACTTTAGATTTGAAAATGATGGAAATGGTGATGTTTCGCTACAAGGAACTATCGACGAACTCGACATTAAAAAAAGCGGTAATGGAAATGTAAATGCCCAAAAACTCGTCGCCAAAACTGCCAAAGTAAAAAGCTACGGTAATGGAAACGTGTCGGTAAATTCGCAAATTTCGCTCATTGCTCATGGCACAGGAAACAACAGCGTAATGCAGTTTGGCCAAGGAAAAATCGACCCGATGTCAGGAATTATTGGCAATGGCGAAGTGCGAAAAATGTAAAAGCATGACATTTTAAAACCAAAATTGCGGTTTTTAGTTTACGTATATAGATAACAAAAACTATGAAAAAGCTACTTTTACTATTAATTCTTGTTAATTTCAGGGGTTTTGCCCAAAATTATGACGCTATCTTAAAAAAGTATGATACTTTTAATGGCGTTGTTTTAGTTGCCAATCAAGGGAAAATCGAATTTTTGAAAGGTTTTGGTTTGGCTAACAGACAAGATAATATTCGGATAAATCCACAATCGAAATTTCGGATTTGCTCAATCACTAAAACATTTACGGCCGTAATGATTTTGCAGTTGATGGAAGCAGGAAAACTTAAACTTACTGATAAAATTTCGCAGCATTTGCCAAACTATAAAGGCGAAGGAAAAGATAAAGTTACAATTCATCATCTACTGACTTATAGTTCGGGCATCGAAAACCTCGACCAAAACAACGAAGAAATGTACGCCCTAAAATTGCCTGTCGATAGTATTGTGCAGCGTTATTGTTCAGGAAAATTGGTAAATCAACCAGGCGAACGTTTCGACTATAAAAATGCTGACTATATTATTCTCGGAAAAATAATAGAGACAATTACCCAAAAGCCCTACGAAAAGGTTTTGCAGGAAAATATTTTGGATAAAATAAATCTGAAAAACAGTGGAATGCTTTCAAATGATAAAGTTATTAAAGGGCTGGCCAGTAGTTATTTATACAATGAAAAAGCTAAAAAATTCATCAATGACGACCCTTACTGGATTGAAAATTTTTACGCTTCGGGTGCTATGTACGCAACGGCCAATGACTTATTAAAATTCGACCAAGCTATTTTCCGAAATCAGATTTTATCAAAATCGAGTGTTGAGTTAATGCTAAAATCATATCCCGAATTGTGGTACGTGGCTTACGGTTTTTGGGTAAGTGATAATGATTTTGCGGGTAAAAAAATCAAATGTGCCGACCGACAAGGCAGTATTTCGGGAAGTAATACGTCGTGGCTGCACCTTATTAACGAAAACAAAACTTTTATCATTTTTAGCAATACAGATGCTACAAAAATCAACGATTTACGCAAAGAATTAGTCGAAGCATCACTCGTTCATAAATAATCTATATGTCACTCTATACTACTCCGCTACAATTTGGTTATTTTTTGGCTTTGCTTTTTGCTGTTTTACTTTGGTACAGAGGCTGGCAGGAAGAACGGCTTTCTGATAAGTTTTTAGGTTTTGTGATGTTTTTTTTGGCAATGGAAATCCAAGATTATACTTTTGGTTTTGCTGGAATCAATATCCTTTGGGAAAAATTCGATGGTTTTCCTCGTTATTTTCATTTAGCTTTTGCTCCAACGATTTATTTCTATCTGAAAGCTCAAATCAATCGAGATTTTCGTTTTAAACTACTTTATTTTCTGCATTACATACCTTATGCAATCTATTTCATTATCAATTTTGTAGTTTTCTTGCAAGGAAAAGAGGCCGTAAACAGCTTTAGAAGCTCAACACTTTCTGATTATTTGGGTTGGCTCGAAATAATAGCAATTTGGACTTCTTATGTTTATTATTTCTACCAATCGCTTCGTATTTACAAAGAATATCGTAGATGGACAGAAACACAATTCTCTGATACTGAAACGATTAGCTTTGTTTGGCTACGAAATTTCATTTATCTGATTATTGCAGGTGAAGTTTTTAAATGGGCATGGGGACTGGCTGATAAACTACTCGGCGATTTACCTTTTGAGCAAGATTGGTGGTGGCATTTGTTTACGGTTTTGATTATTTGTTATGTCGGTATAAAAGGCTATGCACAACATCAGCCTTTACGTTTGGTTTATAGTACGAAGAATGTAACACAAGAAGAAACCGCAACGACAACGATCATAAGTGAGCCAAAAGAAAATAACTTTGAGGAGTTAAAGTCAAAAATAGAGAATGTGATGGTTCAAGAAAAGCTTTATCTCGAACCCGAACTCTCGTTGAGCGATTTGGCTCAGAAATTAAAAACCAATACTTCGATACTTTCGGCGGCTATTAATTCAAATTTTGGCAAAAACTTCAATGATTTTGTGAACGAATACCGAGTAGAAGAGTTCAAGAAACAAATAAAGCTATCACAAAACCAAAACTACACACTTTTGGCGGTGGCTTTCGACTGTGGATTTAATTCAAAAGCAACTTTCAACCGAGCATTCAAAAAGTTTACAGGCCAATCTCCGAGTAGATTTGAAGAGGTTTGAAACAAAAAAGCAGTTTCTAATTAAGAAACTGCTTTTTGGGGACTGTTGACTAAATCAATACTTTCCATTCAATTCCCAATTATAAGTCAAATAAGATATTCTTGCATCTTTCTTGGCTTTTACCTTAGCATATTTGTTTGCCCAATCAATAACAGGCATTTTATCCTTAAAATCTCCGCCGTACCAATTAAAGATATTTGATAATTTAGCTTCATCGGCCGAAACCTGATTTTTGCTCGAATCATTCAAGAAATCTACCCCTTGGTCGTCGAGTTGTTGATTTAATTTTGAAGCCACAAAAGCCTCATTTCTGAGCGGTGGACAAGATTTTGCAGCACAAACTAACGCAAAGTGAATACGAGGCTCATCAAAATCCTTTCTGATAATACCGTGTTCAATATTATTCAAATCCATTTTCTTTCCACCAATATTGATAAATTTTACATCCCACGGAGTATTCACAAACGGAATTTTTACTTTGCTGCCAATATCTTTGATACTTTTTATTTTACTATCTAAATTATCTAAGATAAGTTGAATAGTAAAGGCATTGTAAGCATTTATCCAATAAGCGAGCTTTTCATCTTTGCTCCATTTATCGCCTGGGGCATTGTTTTCTACCAAAGTCAGATACTTTTTCAGCTCTATTTGGTCTTTCTTGAAACCCGCATAATTTACAAATCCTTTGGTATCGACGTGTTTTTTCAATAAACCATTCCAAATTTCATGGCTGATTGGTTCGGCATTCGATGTTGGTGCACTTACGGCAAAACAACTGTTTACCGTAATTAAAAGAATACTTAAAAAGGCTGTGATTCTCATATTTCTGTGTTTTTTGTCATTATTTGTATTTAGACTACTTTCTTACATATACGTATCTAAACAGTAAAAAGTTTGTCATTAACAGATAATGATAATAACAAAACCTCTTAGACACGCAAGAATATCTTATAATGATACATCGCTCTCAGAAATGCCCATTTTACTCCAATTACAGCTAATGTAATGATTACGCCGTAGTAATGATCGCCAAAAAGCTGTCCAAACCATTTGAATAGCCCCTCGGCAGTGTAGTACCAGTCAATAAATAGCCCTGATAGATAAATCAAGATAGAATTTAGACCGATTATAGTGAAGAAAAAGGCCCAACGTTGATATTGTAGTACGTCAATAATAAAATAGAATATCGCTAACAAAATCAGGCTACATCCACCCGCATAAAGCATAAATGAGCTTGTCCAGAGATTTTTATTAATCGGGAAAACCAAGCCCCACATTCCACCAATGATTAAGCACAGTAAGCCACCAATTGCCAACGTAGCGGCTTTTTGAGTTGGAGTTTTTGTAGAATTATTTTTTAAGAAATTTCCCGCAAAAATTCCCAGTAAACCCGTACAAATAGCTGGAAGTGTCGAGAAAAGGCCTTCGGGGTCATGAATAACGAGGTGTAATCGGCCTGGAAGTACGGTGCGGTCAACCCAAGAAGCGAAATTGCCTTGAATGGTCAAATCACCCGCCACAAAACCTGGAGCAGCACCGAATTTCATAATTAGCCAATAGCCAATCAAAATACCCACAAACCACACATACTGAAAACGTTGGCTTGCATATACATAAATAATACAGGCAAACATGTAAGCCAAACCAATACGTCCCAGCACGCTCGGAAAACGTATCTGTGAAAGCTCTTTTATCTGTAAACCATTATTATAAATCACACCCAAAAGCACCAAAATAAGTCCACGCTTAATGATTCGGAGGGCAATCTTGCGGTTTTCAACGCCTTTATCAATTTCACGGCCAACCGAATATGGAGTTGAAACGCCCGAAATGAATAAAAATAATGGAAAAATGAGGTCATAAAAACGAAAGCCATTCCATGCAACGTGCGAAAGCTGTGTTGCCATCCAAACTGCAGCTGGGTGTTGTGTAGCATGGGCAAGTTCGTGAATAAAATCCTCGCCGCCCATTATCCAAAACATGTCAAAACCACGCAGGGCATCGAGCGAAAAAAGTCTTTGTTTAGTAGTTGAGGTGTTCATTTTTTATTGATTAGGGTAATATTTCAAAGATATAGAAAATTATGGAACGATTGAAAAGAATATTTCTAATACTTCTAAGAATGACATTTGTTGGGTTAAAGAATACCTTCTTTTTATTTGGTCAATTACATAAATGTGGTTTTATTTATCATCAATTTTTTGTTGTTTTGCTTTAACCTAAAACACGATAATTAATGGCTTTTAATTTCAGATTGGCTAATCTTAATGATGCTATCTTGCTAAGAAAACTTTCGGAAGATACTTTCCGAGATACCTACACAGAGTTTAATACGCCTGAAAATATGGAGGCTCATGTTGCTAAAAACTTTTCGATAGAAGCAATAGTAAATGATTTGCAGAGTCCTCAGAATCAATATTTTATTATTGAGTTTGACACACAAATAGTTGCTTTTGCTAAACTCGTAAAAGACCATAGCACAAAAGGTTTAGAAAATAAAAAAGTTGTAGAAATCGAACGTTTTTATATTGATAAAAACCTTCATGGACAGCAGTTGGGAAGAAAACTAATGGATTTCTGCACAAACTGGTCAAAAGAAAACAACTTTGAAACCATTTGGCTCGGAGTATGGGAAAACAACCAAAATGCCATGAAATTTTATAAGAAAATGGGCTTTGAGTTTCTCGACAAACACGTTTTTGTGTTGGGAACAGAAGTGCAAACCGATTTTACGATGAAAAAAGATTTATGATAAATTTAAGAATAGAGAAAATAACGATTTCAGAAGTGGAAAAATTCTCTGAAGTTGCCACCCAAGCATATTTCGACCATTATCGACACCTTTGGTATGATGAAGGCGAATGGTATGCTCATAAATGCTTTAATGTCAATCAACTATCTGAAGAGTTATTAGATACAAAAAATGAGTTTTTCTTTGCAATCCTTGACGAAAAACTTGTTGGGTTTCTAAAACTCCGCCCCGAAAATCAATTGGCTGAACAAGAAGGGAATGGCTTTGAAATAGAAAGAATTTATCTGACCAATGAAGCTACAGGTAGGGGAGTGGGCCGAAAACTGATGGAGTTTTCCATCGAGATGGCTTGCCAACAAAATAAAGATTATGTTTGGCTCAAAGCAATGGACAGTAGTCAAAACGCTATCAGATTTTATGAAAGTCTCGGTTTTGAAATCTGTGGAACAGCACGCCTCGATTTTGAGCAAATGAAAACCGAATACTTAGGAATGGTAGCAATGCGGAGGAATTTATGATTTACGAATTAAGAATGACGAGTTACGAATACACGCAATGTATAAAATTCGTAAATCGTCATTCCCCAATTCGTTATTCGTGTCTATGCCAATAAAGCCTTCACCATTGCTGAAATCGCTTTGCCATCGGCAAGACCAGCGAGTTCTTTGGTTGCTACACCCATCATTTTACCCATATCTGATGGAGCAGAAGCACCCACACGAGCCTTAATTTCCTCCAATTTGGCTTTCAATTCATCTTCCGAAAGCTGTTTTGGCAAAAACTCTTCGATGACGGCCAATTCTGCCAATTCTTTCTCCAAAAGGTCAGGGCGATTCTGTTGACGGTAAATATCCGCCGAATCTCTTCTTTGTTTAGCTGCTTTCGTAAGCAATTTTGTTTCTTCTTCGGTCGTCAATTCGCCTGTTTTTCCTTCCTTTGTTTCTTCCAGCAAAATCACTTTTTTTATATCACGAAGAGCCATCAATCTTCCAGATTCACGGGCAAGCATGGCTGCTTTTATTTGGGCATCAATTGTTGTTTTTAAAGACATTTTTTTAAGAATTAATTGTATTATTTTAATAAAAACTAGTGTTTTTTGATTTGTATATCCGTTTGATAATTTTTTGAAACAGCTTTTGATAAAGGGTATGTATAACTTAACCAACCCATCAAACAAAATGCGTGTTTTTAATTTAACTGCCATTGGCATTGTGCTGTTTACGTCCAGCATATTTGCCACTCCTAAGAAAAGCTTTTCTCCTACAACGAGTATTCAAAAGCGTTGTGCCGAAATTCAAGCAAATCTCAAAAAGCATTTGTACATTACCAAAAAGATCTCTGATGAACGCTTCGACGATGTCGTAACGGCCTATTTCCAAAACAAACGAATTGAGTTAATCGTTTCGGAAACTTACGGGGAAGCTGGAAAAATCAGACATGAGTATTATTTTGGCAAAAATGGGGAACTGATTTTGGCTACAAATCAGTTATTTCAGTACGAAACAAAACAAAGTTCCGACAAAAATCTGGTAAAAATAAGCGAAAATACTTACTATTACCAAAAAATGAAACTTGTAAGAGCTGTTGATGGAAAAAACGTTGCGATTCGCACGTCTCATTTTGATACTCAAACACGTAGTCGGTATTTGTTAGGGAAGAGTTTGATTTTAACGAAACAGATTAAAGAACAGCATGACGAAATTATCGGTCAATATCAACAAAATAGCGACCTTGCGAAACTCACGAGGCGGAAGCCAACCGAATGTGGTGCAGGTTGCGATTGATTGTGAAAAATTTGGGGCGGAGGGAATCACGGTTCACCCCCGCCCTGATGAAAGACATATTCGCTATCAGGATGTCTATGACCTGAAAGCAATTGTTACGACGGAGTTTAACATAGAAGGAAATCCTACCGAAAAGAAATTTGTTGAGCTGGTACTTGCCAATAAACCTACGCAAGTAACGCTTGTTCCAGATGCACTCAATGCCGTCACTTCAAACGCAGGCTGGGATACAATTAAGCACAAAGATTTGCTGAAAGATTTGGTTGCAACCTTCAAAAGTGCGGGTTGTAGAGTCTCTATTTTTGTTGACCCAATCGAAGCAATGGTTGAAGGAGCTGTTGAGACAGGCACAGACCGAATTGAGCTGTACACCGAAAGCTATGCCCACGATTATCTCAAAAACCGTGAAGAAGCTATCAAAGATTATGTAAGTGCGGCGAAAGTAGCCGAGCAAGTTGGACTTGGTGTAAACGCTGGTCACGACCTAAGTCTTGAAAATCTGCGTTATTTCAAACAAAATATCCCCAATCTTCTCGAAGTCTCAATTGGTCACGCACTTATCTGCGATGCTCTATACTTTGGTTTAGAGAATACCATTCAGCTATATTTGCGAGAATTGGAGTAGAAGAAATGAATGTGCGAGTGATAGAATAAGTGAATAATCTGTCTTGTACGAATAAAATCCATTGCCCTATCGTCTATTGACCTATAAAAATGATAAAACCACTTCCAATTGAGCAGTTTCTTGAAAAAGCACAAACGCTTCCAATCATTGATGTACGCTCGCCTGGTGAGTTTGAGCGTGGACACATCGTTGGAGCGGTCAATATTCCATTGTTCGAAAATCACGAACGGGCGGAAGTGGGTACACGCTATAAAAGAGTTGGTAAAGAGTCCGCTTTTTTACTCGGACTTGACATTGTTGGGCCAAAACTATCGGGTTTTGTAAAAAAAGCTAATAAAATTGCTCCTGAAAAAGAAGTTTTGGTGCATTGCTGGCGTGGCGGAATGCGAAGCGGAAGCTTTGCAACCTTACTGAGTTCGGCAGGAATGAAGGTTTCAACCTTAATCGGAGGATATAAAAAGTACCGAAATTTTGTTCTTGAAGAATTAAGTAAACCGCTCAATATTATAGTTTTAGGTGGAAAAACAGGCAGTGGAAAAACTGAAATTTTGTATGAACTCGAAAAACAAGGTGAGCAAATTTTAGACTTAGAAGGCTTGGCAAATCATAAAGGTTCAGCATTCGGAATGCTCGGTCAGGCACCTCAACCCATGACTGAGCATTTTGAAAATATGCTTTATGCAAAATTTGCAAAACTTGATCCAACTCGTCGGATATGGGTTGAAGACGAAAGCCGAAATATCGGTTGCTGTAATATTCCCGATGTACTTTGGCAACAAATGCGAAAAACAAAAGTGGCGTTTATAGATGTCGATAAAGAAATAAGAGTGAAGCGTTTGGTACAAGAATACGCCCATTTTTCGTTTGCTGAATTGAAAGCAGCTACCGATAGAATCTTAAAAAGACTCGGTGGCCAACACCATAAAGTAGCTATCGAAGCCCTCGAAAATGGCGATTTTTCGTTCGGAACAGATATTGCCCTTAATTATTATGATAAAACTTATCTACACGGTCTTTCAAAGAGAGAGCCATCAAAAATTACTACATTTAAAGTTACAGAAAATAACCCATCTGCCACAGCCGCTCGACTGATTGCTGGTATTTAACATTTTTTAAGACTTTTTAACGTCAATTATATACATCCTTCGGCTAAGTTTGTGCAACATTTGGCTTCTCCAAGTGTCATTTAACCATTATTTACAATTAAAACACAAAAGATTATGAAGGCTATTTCCAAAACAGGGGCGTTATTGCTATTATTGGCTGCTCCTATTATTACGTTTGCACAAGAAAAAAAAGAAAAAGTACGTATTCGTATAGAGCAAGAAGTTGACGGTAAAACAACCATCAGCGAAAAAATAATCAATTCATCTGGTTTATCAAGCAGCCAAAAAGATGAAATGATTGAAAAATTTAAAGATTCGGTTTTGGCTTTGAATAAGGGTAAAGCACAAGGTGTAAAAATTGAAATAGACAGTGATTCTGATGTAAACATTGAGCGAAATGGTAATAGAAGAATCGAAAGAAACTATAATTACAATAATGATAATGGTAATGAAGAAATCGTTATCAAAAGAGGCCCAAAAGTAAGGGTTTACAAAAAAGATGGTAAGGGTGAAACAGAATGGTTTAACGGCGAAGACTTTTCTCACGAATTTAATGGTAATATGGAAAGCCTACGAGATAATATGAAACAAATGGGTAAAGACCTAAAGTTTGAGTTTCGTTCGATTCCAGATAACATTATGATGTTTGATGGAGGAAGTTCAGCCAGTAAAACTATCAAAAATGTTGAGGTTTTTCCGAATAACCCAAAAACTGAAATCTTGAATGTGCGTTTCAATGCTCCACAAAAAGGCGATGTAAGTATCAAAGTTTTAGATGTAAAAGGAAATGTAATTGCAAAAGAAGAAATCAAAGACTTTTCAGGTGAGTATGTTGGCCAAATCAATATCGGTAAACAAAAATCAGGAACAGTTTTCGTAATGATTACGCAAGGCGAAGACGGAAATGTAAAACGTGTAGTTTTACCATCGAATGAGAAGTAATCGTGAAAAAGTAATTAAAAAGGCTCGGTTGAAATTTTCAATCGAGCCTTTTTAATTTATCATTAACAATTAATAATTCACCATTATCATTTGCTTGCTTCTTCAATCCAATGAGTCATTTCGGCAACGATTGCATCGTTTGAGCCTAAATAACCTGTACTTTTAAACTTGATTTTACCTTCTTTATCGATACAAAATTTAGCAGGAATACCATTTACACCGTAATTTCCAGCAACTTCGCCACCAACATCCAAAATCACAGGGAAAGTCGTAAAACCTCTTTGTTTTACAAAAGTACTAACCGTTGATTTCCATTGATCGACACTTACACGCTCGTAAGTATTCACAAACAAAAACTTTACATTTGGATTATCTTTGAATTTATCCATTGATAATTTCATGCCTGGAAACGACATGATACAAGGCCCGCACCAAGTTGCCCAAAAATCAAGCACCACTACTTTGCCTCGTAACTCTGAAAGTTTTACATTTTTGCCATCTAAATCAACCAACGAAAAATCAGGAGCATCAGCACCAACCGAGCCAGCACTTCTACGTTTTACGTCTTGAATGAAAAGTTTAGCAAAAAAGTGGTTTTTTCCTTCTTTTTCTAATTGACTTGCCACTTTCGCAAACGTTTCAAAATCTTTTTCAGGATTCAAAAAATTATTAATTGCAATTAAACCTGCCAACGAAGATCCCATTTCGGCAATAATTGGCTTGATGGTTGCATTATAATTTGCTTCTGATGCCTGATAAGTAGTTTGAATCTCTTTTATTTTTTTCTGGTCTTTTTTCTGAGTTGCAACATCAAACTGGTTTTGTAAATCTACTTGATTTTGGCGGAATTTCTGCGATTCGGTCATAACTTGGTTAAATTTAGCCATCATCGGTGAGCCATCAACTGCAAACGAACCTGGTTTATCGGGCGTATTAAAACCATCGGCAGTAATTGTAAGCGTTTCACCACCGTCCAGAATCAAACCTATCATTTGTTGATTGGCGATATTGATTTGATAAATACCAGGCTCAGACATTTTGCCTTTGAATGCAAAACTATTATCGGCCGAAAGTGCCATAGAATCAATTTTAAGTGGAATATTTCGGTCGTTCATTCGTTCCAAATAAACCTTTCCACTCACGGTTGACTTTACTTTTCCGCTAATATTATATGTACTTTCCGCTCCTGTTGGGGCATTCGCTTGGGGTTGCGACTGGCAAGCCATTCCGCTGATTACCAAGCATATAGCAATAATAATGTGTTTCATAAATCTATTTTTTATTAAATACTTTTTGATTTTATTGTAATGCCGCCATTAATAACTCATTCGTACGTTTTGGGTCGGCCGAGCCTTTCGATTTTTTCATTACTTCTCCAACAAACATGCCAAGTAAACCTTTCTTTCCGCTCTTGTATTCTTTTACTTTTGCTTCATTGGCAGCAAGAACTTCGTTGATTAACGCTTGAAGTGTATCGGTATTGCTTTCTTGAATCAAATTGTTGGTTTCTGCCAGTTTTAGTGCTGAAACGGTTGGATTTTCAAGCATCAACGGGAACAGTTTCTGAGCCGCTGCCGAACTACTGATTTTGTTTTCGTCAACCAAAGCAATAATTTCTACTAATTGACTTGGTTTTAGACTAAAATTAGCAATTTCGATGCTGTTTTCATTCAGATATCCTCTGATTGTTGAGGTAAGCCAATTTGATGCTGCTTTGTAGTTTTGCGTAAGTTTACAAACCTCCAAATAATAATCGGCCATTTCTTTTGTATCTGTAATCGTAACGGCGTGTTCATCAAGAATACCAAACTCTTTCGTAAACTTCTCGAATAATTCGCTCGGAAGTGCTGGCATTTGTCCCTTGATTTCATTCATCCATTCGTCCGAAATTCTTAGCGGTGCTAAGTCGGGCTCAGGGAAATAACGATAATCGTTCATCGTTTCTTTCACACGCATGCTGTACGTTTGGCCTTTGTCGGCATCAAACATACGTGTTTCTTGGATAACTTTCCCGCCTGATTCGAGCAAAGCAACTTGGCGTTTGTATTCAAACTCGGCAGCGTGCTGTAAGTTACGAATCGAATTCATGTTTTTGATTTCCACCTTCGTTCCAAACTCAGTTGTGCCTTCTTCACGAATCGAAATATTTAAGTCGGCACGCATCGAGCCTTCTTCCATGTTTCCATCGCAAATGCCCAAATAACGTACAATCTTACGGATTTCAGTTAGATACGCACCAGCTTCTTCGGGGCTACGCATACATGGTTCCGAAACGATTTCTACGAGTGGCGTTCCTGCACGATTATAGTCTAAGAGTGTAAAAGCATCACTTCCGTCGTGAACTGATTTTCCTGCGTCTTCTTCGAGGTGAATGTGGTGAAGCTCTAAAGTGCGTTCCCTGAAACCTTTACCGTCTTTTAGGCGAATTTTTACTTCGCCACCTTTACAAATCGGATATTTATCTTGTGAAACTTGATATCCTTTCGGAAGGTCGGGGTAGAAATAGTTTTTTCGGTCGAAATAATTGTTTCTATTGATTTCGCAGCCACAAGCCAAACCCATACGAATGGCGTATTCGACTGCTTTTTTATTGAGTTTTGGCAAAACGCCAGGGTGTCCGAGCGTGATTACGCTAATATTTGTATTTGGTTCGCTACCAAATTGATTGGTATCCGATGCGAAAATTTTACTTTCGGTCGCCAATTGGCAGTGAACTTCTAAGCCAATAACAATTTCGTATTTCATGAAGGATTTTTATTGATGCAGTGGCAAAAAATTTGCCATTAAGAAAACCACGTTTCTATTAATGTACAAATTTATGGTTTTTAGCTGAAAGTGTAATAAAAAGCAGAGAATAAGTACTTCATGAATAATCAATAAAATATATACCGTCTAAATAAGCAGTAGAAAATTATGCAGTAGATGCAAAGTAATAGATTAATAAATCGTAAATGACATTTGTTCAGAAATATCTATGGTTCTCTTGAAATGACCACCCATTAATATTCAATAGACAGTCATTTCAAGAGTTTAAACGATTGCAGTAAAACTAAAAGTTACTCGCCAAAAGCCTCTTTCAATACTTCTTTATCATCGAAATGATGTTTGACCCCTTTGACTTCTTGGTAGGTTTCGTGACCTTTACCTGCTACTAAAATAATATCTTCGGGTTTTGCCATTTTTACTGCCGCTAAAATTGCTTCGTGGCGGTCTGCGATGGTTTGAGTTTTCTTGTAATGAATGGCTGGAACACCTTTTTGCATTTCGGCCAGAATATCCATAGGATCTTCGTTTCTTGGATTATCCGAAGTAAGGATAACCATATCACTCATTTTACAAGCGATTTCGGCCATAATTGGACGTTTGGTTGTATCACGATTTCCGCCACAACCTACAACCGTTATTATCTGCTGATTTCCTTCTCGCAAATCTACAATTGTTTCTAAAACATTTTTTAAAGCATCGGGCGTGTGAGCATAGTCAACAATTCCAACGATATTCTTTTTGGAAACAACTTGTTCGAAGCGTCCCGCAGGTGGTTGAATATCAGATAGTTGCATCAAAACCTCATCTGAATCTTCACCCAAAAGAATTGCTGCACCATAAACACCGAGTAAATTATAAGCATTAAATGAGCCAATGAGTTTGAACCAAACTTCTTTATTATCAATCTCCATTTGAAGCCCCAGAAGTCCACAAGCCAACACTTTTCCTTTAAATGTACCAATATTTTTGAGCGAATAGGTTTCTTTTCTTGCAGCAGTATTTTGCAGCATTACTTTTCCCACTTTATCATCGGTATTGACCAATGCAAAAGCGGTTGCTGGCAATTGGTCGAAAAATCCTTTTTTAGCTTTTATGTAATTGTCAACTGTTCCGTGAAAATCGAGGTGGTCGTGGGTTAGATTCGTGAAAATTCCACCTATAAATTCTAATCCAGTGATGCGTTCCTGAACAACTGCGTGCGAACTTACTTCCATAAAGCAATAGCTTACGCCTTTTTGGTACATATCGGCCAATAATTCATTGATTTTTACCGAGTCGGGCGTTGTATGAGTTGATGGAATTATATCATCATCAATTTGATTTTGCACTGTTGAAAGTAATCCACAACGATAACCCAGTCGGCGGAAAAGCCTAAAAAGTAGCGTAGCTATCGAGGTTTTGCCATTTGTACCTGTTACACCTACTAATTTTAATTTTTTAGAAGGATGTTGATAGAAATTTGCCGCTGCAAAACCCATTGCACGAGCCGAATTTTCGACTTGAATGTAGGTGATTTCTTCGTTGAGCGTTTCTGGTAAATGTTCGCATAAAATTGCCGAAGCTCCCAACTCAATGGCTTTACTGATAAACTGATGCCCATCGACTTGCGTACCGCCGATAGCAACAAAAAGGCTATTTTGTTGCACCTGACGAGAGTCAAACACAATTTTGTTTATTTCAATATCGGTTTTTCCCGAAACTGCTTGGAGAGAAATTTTATAGAGAATTTCGCTTAATATCATTGCTAATGGTTATTTATATATAATTAGTTTTTTGTTGATGCTGAGTGTTTTTAACACCAAAATGTACAGTAAATGAATAATTTGGTACTTGGCTTTTTAATTGTCGGCAAGTTATTCAAAAAAACGTTTATCATCAAACGAACTATTCAAGCACACAAGTACGCCACTTGTTTCATTCAAACAATTTTATCGTACTTTTGGCAAAATTTCTTTTAAATATTTTTCAAAATCATGAGTCAATCACACCAAACACGGGCAGAAATGCCACAAGGGGCTAATAAAGTCCTAGACCGCCGCAATATCGAAAACAGCTATTCGAGCCTGCTCGGACTGCTGAAAGACGGGCTGTCGGTGCTGGATGTTGGTTGTGGCTCGGGAGCAATCACGGCTGATATTGCCCAACGTACCAGCGGAAAAGTTGTAGGTATTGATTTTAGCGAACATTTGATTGAGTTGGCTAAAAAAAACTACGCTCACCTCCCAAATCTAAGCTTTGAGGTAGCCAATATCAATGATTATGTTTCGGATGAAAAGTTTGATTTAGTGATTGCCGCTCGAACGTTGCAATGGGTGAATAATCCTGCGGAAGTTGTACAGAAAATGGTCGGTTTATTGAAAAAAGGAGGGAAAGTCTCTATCAACGACTATAATCACACAAAAGTTGAGTGGTCGCCCGCTCCGCCAAAATCAATGTTAGATTTTTATGAAGCATTTCTGAATTGGCGAAAAGATGCAGGTTTTGATAACGAAATTGCTGATAATTTACCGAGCATTTATAAAGACTTAGGTTTAACAAAAATAAATATTGTGCCTCAACACGAAACAAGTACAAGAGGTGATGAGGAATTTATAGCAGCCGTCAGAATTTGGAGTATCGTAGCCGAAACTCGTGGAAAACAAGTAGTAACAGATGGCTACTGTTCAGATGAATTACGCCGACAAGCGATTGAAGAATATGACGCTTGGATTGCCAACGACGCTCAGAGTATGATACTTTACTTATTGGCAGTAGAAGGAAATAAATAAAATATCGAATTTAGAATGACGAAGTACGAATAAATGAATGATTCTTGAATAATCGTCATTCTACATTCGTACTTCGTCATTCTTTTATCCATTCGCCAAAACCTTTTTCAACGCATCTAAGAAAATATCTGCTTCTTTGGTTGTTACGGCCAAACTTGGTAATAAACGCATCGTATGATTACCCGCTACACCCGTAAAGATTTTATGGTCGAATAACAACGAATTTCTGATTGGTCCAACTGGTTTTTCAAACTCGATACCAATCATTAAGCCTTGTCCACGCAGTTCTTTTATTCCTGCAATTCCTTTGAGGTTTTCCATGAAATAATCACCAACAGTAGCTGCGTTTTGAATCAATTTCTCTTTTTTCATTATATCCAAAACAGCATTAGCTGCCGTACAAGCCAAATGGTTTCCACCGAAAGTTGTACCCAATAGACCATGTTTTGCTTGGAATTTTGGCGAAATCAATATCGCACCAATCGGAAAACCATTTCCCATTCCCTTAGCGGTTGAGATAATATCAGGTTTTACGCCACTGTGTTGGAAAGTAAAGAATTTTCCCGAACGACCATAACCACATTGTACGGAATCATGAATGAAAATTGCCCCTGTTTTATCGCAAGCTTTGCGAATGGCTTTCATAAATTCATCTGTCGCAACGTTGATTCCTCCTACGCCTTGAATGCCTTCTACAATTACCGCACAAGTTTCGTTATCAACGGCTTTTTTCACAGCTTCTACATCATTATAAGGCAAGATCTGAACATGGTCAGCAAAATTGATAGGTGCTTGAATCGACGGATTATCAGTTACGGCAACTGCTGCTGACGTACGTCCATGAAAACCTTTTGAGAAAGCAATTACTTTTTTTCTGCCATTATAAAAAGACGCCAATTTTAAGGCATTTTCGTTAGCTTCTGCTCCCGAATTTACCAAAAACAAAAAGTAATCTCTCAAACCCGATAATTTTCCCAATTTATCAGCCAATTCTTCTTGCGAAGGAATTTTTACAGAATTTGAGTAAAAACCTATGTTTTTTAGTTGCTGAGTAAGTTTTTTTACATAATATGGGTGGGTGTGTCCTACCGAAATAACGGCATGGCCACCATAAAGATCGAGATATTCTTGTCCGTTCTTATCCCAAAGATAAGAACCTTGAGCTTTTACAGGCTCGATGTCGTAAAGAGGATATACGTTAAATAATGTCATTATTTTATAGTCGAAAATAAACAATGGGCAGCGTTCTGCCCCATAGTCAAAATTTAAAATTTGATGATTTTATATCAATGTTGACTGTGAACGTCTCATTTTAATTCTCCAGCCAATTTATTGATACTTGTTTCGATTGAGGCTACCACTTTCTTTTGATTTGGGTCAGTTACCTTTGCTTTTGCGGCAGTTACGCTGGTTTTTGCAGCGGCAATTTCCTTTTTAGCATTGGCTAAATCTCCCGATTTCTGGTACAAGCGAGCCGATTCGTAGTTAAGATTAGCTATCTCTTGCCCTGTTTTAAGTTGTGGTCGAGCAGAAGATAGCCATCGTCGGACTTCAGCTGCAAATTTCCCATCGGGGAATGTATTGTTGTAGAACGTAACGTAATAAACCAGTAATTGTGGTTGAGTTTGGGTATTTACTAAGCCTTTCAAGAAATTAAATGCTACATCTTGCCCTTTTTCACGTAACAATGCAGGACATTCGATTTGCCAAGTATTTGCAGTAACATAAGGCCCTGCACCCAATAATTCCATGTAACGCTTGAGTGTATTGACTTTGGCGAGAGAATAAGTAGAAGCTTTTGGAGAAAAAATCTCCAGTTGCAATAATCTTCCAAGTGCATTGCCTTCTTGACCAGCGTGACCTTCAGCGGCCTCGTATTTTCCGCCAATAGCCAAATTATTCAACCAAAATTGAGAAAATCCGTTGTCCAAATCCATAATACACTTTTTCATAATCGCCCAACTAAATTTATCACCCAGTTGGTCTTTTGGATATGCGGCATAAAGTGCATCGGCTACTTGCTTATTTTTTAGTGTATCTTGCGTGATGCGTAAATAATATGCCAAACCAACCATTGTATTGATATCTCTATCGCCTGACTGGTATTTTTTCCAAAAGCCACCTGTTCTCTGATTTGGGTCGAGAGCCGTTTGAGCATGTTTGATAAAATCTTTTGGGGTATTAGTAGGGTCGGTATTGTGGATAAGGTTTTGGTCTTTATCGAAGTAGAAAAACAACGGAAAACCTGGTAGATAAATATTCTTTTTATTCAAAAAAGCCACTTGTTTGGCATCTTCAACGTTGAGTTTGAAACTCACAAAATTTTGGTTGTAGAATTTTCCTACTTCAGCATTTTTAAGCGTTGGCTCTAAGCTCATGCAAATCGGGCAATGTGGCGAATAACATTCCACAAAAACGTTCTTTCCCGAAGCCTTTGCTTTCTGGAAAGCGGCCTCAATGGTAGGTTCAAACGCAATGCCCTGTGCAAATGCAAAATTGATGATAAGAAGAAAGCTACCAAGCAAAAATGTCTTTTTCATATATTTTTTGATGTTTTGAATAGCAAATTAGTCGTTTTTTGAGAAAAATACTTGAAAGATGCCATTCTTTAACAAGTCATTAACAACGACAAACCAGAGGTTCGCCCCACAATTTAATTATTCAGTTTCACAAAACCGCCATCAATTAGATAATCGCAACCTGTGATAAACCCTGCTTCATCAGAGCAAAGATAAACCGCCAATGAGCCAATTTCTTCGGGCTTCGCCATGCGTCCGATTGGTTGTGTTTTTGAAAGTTTATCAAACATTTCCTTCTCTTTACCAGGGTATGTTTTCTTCAAGAATCCATCCACAAAAGGTGTATGTACACGAGCAGGCGAAAGGCTATTACAACGAATATTATATTTCAAGTAATCTTTTGCTACTTGCAAAGTCATGGTATAAACTGCTCCTTTCGACATCGAATAAGCAAAGCGGTCTGGAATCCCAACGGTTGCTGCAATCGAGGCTACATTCAAAATTACACCACCTCGGCCTTTCATGTAAGGGATAACCGAGTGAAGACAATTATAAGTTCCTTTTACATTCACATTGTAAATTCGGTCTAAATCCTCTTCGGTTGTCGATTCTACCGTTCCGACGTGGGCAATTCCTGCATTATTAACCAGAATATCAATGGCATTTTCTTTCGCTATTTTGTCGATCACCTTTTTCACGTCTTTCTGCTTCGAGACATCTACTTTATGAAAATACGCTTCTCCGCCATTAGCATTGATGAGGTCAGCTTCACGCTCGGCTTGGTCGATGTTCAATTCCAAAATATGCACCACGGCCCCTTGTTGAGCAAAAAGTCGAGAGATAGAAAGTCCGATACCACTGGCTCCACCCGTAACGATGGCTACTTTATTGTCAAGACGAAACATTTTTATTTTTTGTTTAGATTTGTTTCAAATGGTTAAGAAATTGTTGTAGGTGCTTGTTGAACAATGTGTAACCAAAACAACAATATGCAACAATTTTCAACCTTACCTTTTTGTGAAAAATAACTTAATTCTAATATTTTTTTGATATTTGGTTTAAAAATACCACTTTTCTCCTTCAAAATTACTTGTCAATTCTGGAACAAAAAATAAATTGCAACTACATTTGCTAAAATAATTATTCAACCTATAGTTTATAAGTTGTTACAAATTGTTGCAAGTGGTTGAAAAGTTGCGAATAGTTTAGTTTTTCGCTCTTACCTTACTGACAATATGTAACCTTTTGCAACAAAAAAATAAAATTAAACTCTTCCTATGCACACTGTTCTGAAACTACATAAAAACGACAACGTAATTGTTGCTTTACAAAACCTAAAATCGGGTGAAATTGTAACTTATGAAGGTAAAAGTTACGAAATCCAACATGATATTGAAGCAAAACATAAATTTGTTACTGAAGATTTAGCAATAGGCGACCACGTGACTATGTATGGCGTTTTAGTAGGAAAAGCTACACAACCCATCAAACGTGGAGCTCAAATAACGACCTTTAATCTCAAACACGAGTCAGATCCATATTCAGTTGAAAAACGCCAACCTGTACCAGCATGGACTCCACTCGATGTAGAATCATGGAAAACCAAAACTTTCAATGGTTATCACCGAGCCAATGGCAGCGTCGGAACTCGTAATTTTTGGTTAGTTGTACCTTTGGTTTTTTGCGAAAACCGCAATATTTTGATTATAAAAGATGCTTTCGAGCGTGAGCTGGGCTATGCTCAACCCGAAATTTATCGTAATCAAGTAAGAGATTTATTGACTGCCTATCAATCGGGAAATACTGATGCCCTTGAAACAATCTCTTTGGCTGACCCAAGTAGCGAAAAAATCAAAATTTCGCCTACCCATATTTTTCAAAATGTTGATGGAATCAAATTCTTGACTCACGAAACTGGTTGTGGCGGAACAAATCAAGATACTGATGCTCTTTGCGATTTGTTTGCGGGAATGATTGTAAACCCAAATGTAGCGGGTGTAACTGTCCTAAGTTTAGGTTGTCAAAAATCCCAGATTGATTACTTAAAAGAGCAGATTCTGAAACGAGACCCGTTATTCGAGCGTCCGATTTTGTATTTCGACCAACAAACTTACGGAACCGAACACACAATGATGTCTGACGCTATTCGTGAGACTTTTAAAGGCATCATCGAAATCAATAAACAAACTCGTCAGCCAGCTCCAATCAGCAAATTAACGATTGGTTTGAAATGCGGTGGTTCGGATGGTTTTTCGGGAATTTCGGCAAATCCAGCAATCGGACATTTATCTGATATTATGGTGAGTTTAGGCGGAACAACGCTTTTGGCTGAGTTTCCAGAACTTTGTGGCGTTGAGCAAGAATTAATCAACCGCTGTGTTGATGAGCCAAAAGCTCAAAAATTTGCCGATTTAATGAAAGAATATTCCGACCAAGCCGCAGCCGTAGGAGCAACTTTCGATATGAATCCTTCGGTTGGAAATATCAAAGATGGATTAATTACCGATGCTATCAAGTCGGCAGGTGCAGCCAAAAAAGGCGGAAATGCTCCAGTAGCCGATGTCTTGAATTATACCGAACAACCTACACAAGGTGGCTTGCACTTACTTTGTACGCCAGGAAATGATGTTTTGGCAACAACAGGGATGGCCGCTTCGAGTGCGACAATCATATTATTTACAACTGGACTTGGCACACCAACTGGCAATCCGATTACGCCAACCGTCAAGATTTCGACAAATAATAAATTGGCTTCAAAAATGTCAGATATTATTGATTTTAGCTGTGGAAAAATCATTACAGGCGAAGAAACCATTGAACAAAATGCCGAATCGTTATTGAATTGGTTGATTGGACTCGCCAACGGCGAATACTTAACAAAAGCCGAACTTTTAGGTCAAGACGACTTCATTCCGTGGAAACGTGGTGTGAATTTGTAAAATTCCATAGCCCTTTGTTTTTATGCAAATAAATTTTTCTCTTATTTGCATAAAAACAACAAAACGCCTTTGGGGCTTGGATATATGAAAATTCAATTCTACGGAGCAGCCCAACGAGTTACGGGCAGCAAACATCTCATTACGACCAATAAAGGAACAAAAATATTGCTGGATTGTGGCCTTTTTCAAGGAATTGGCACAACCGAATTAAATCTACAATTTGGGTTTGACCCCAAAGAGGTAGATTTTCTTATTTTAAGCCACGCTCACATCGACCACACGGGTCTTGTGCCTCGTTTGGTCAGAAAAGGCTTCAAAGGCACAATCTACGCCACACCAGCCACCAAAGATTTGTGCGAAATAATGCTCATGGACTCGGCTCATATTCAAGAAAAAGACCTCGAACGCATCAATAAACGAAGAATTGGCCGCAACGAAGAACCTTACGAGCTACTCTACAATGCTGATGATGTAGAAGCAGCATTGAAACTTTTCAAAACCGTTGATTATCATACACCTTTTTACTTAGAAGAAGGCGTAAGAGTAGAATATTTTGATGCTGGCCACCTACTTGGAAGTGCGGGTATTTATCTTACTTTTGAGGAAGAACACCACAATAAAACGCTATTCTTCACAGGAGATATTGGCCGCCCGAATGATAAAATTTTGCGTAGCCCCGAGCCATTTCCACAAGCTGATTATATTCTCTGTGAATCGACGTATGGAAATCGCCTACATGAGCCAGAGGCCGATATGAAAACGCATTTGCTCAGAATAGTTTATCAGACCTGTATCGAAAAGAAAGGAAAATTACTGATTCCTGCATTTGCCGTTGACCGTACCCAAGAGCTAATCTACGCACTTGACCAACTTGCTCACGAAGGCCTTCTTCCAAAAATCCCTGTTTATGTCGATAGCCCGTTGTCGGTCAAAGCCACAATGGTCATGAAAAACAACGAAGAATGTTTTAATCCCGAAATTTTAGCTTACGTCAAACACGATGGCGATGCTTTTAATTTCGAGAATCTGCATTATATAAGCGATGTCATGGAATCGAAAGCACTGAACGATAGCAAACAACCTTGCATTATCATTTCATCATCGGGAATGGCTGAAGCTGGGCGTATCAAACACCATATTAAGAATAATGTTGAAAAGCCTTCAACAACAATTCTTTTAGTAGGCTACTGTTCACCGGGTAGCTTAGGAGCAGCTCTTAAAACCAAACCAGCTGAAGTAAGGATTTTTGGTGAAACATTTAAAGTAAGAGCCGACATTGAAATCATGGACTCTTTCTCAGCACACGCCGACTACAAAGAGATGATGCACCACCTTTCATGTCAAGATACCTCTAAAGTCAAGAAACTCTTCTTGGTTCATGGCGAAATTGATACCCAACTTATTTTCAAAAATCGCTTAAACTCAATGGGCTTTCACGATATTCAAATTCCAGCACAAGGAGAAAGTTTCGATTTGTAAAGATTAAAAATAGCATTTATAACATTCCTTCGTAATTTTGCCCTTAGTTTTTGCCTCATACGAATGTAAACACAAGCCTCCCTTTAGGGGCGGGGGGGTGGTTTCCAATGAAAATAGCCATTCACGGTCGAAAATTTAGTGTAGAATCTGTTCCTTACATTCAACAAGTTTTCGACGAATTGAAGCAACACAAAGTTGAAGTACAAGTTTCTGAACCATTTAAACGTATTCTTCTACAATCAGGAATTCGTTTGGATACCAAAGCTGTTTATACGACTCCCGAAGAAATTTTCGATGCCGACTTTGCCTTTAGTCTTGGCGGCGATGGCACTTTCCTCGAAACCCTTGCCCACGTAGGCAAGCGAGAAATTCCGATTCTGGGTTTCAATTTTGGACGTTTAGGCTTTCTGGCCGCTATTTCTCCCGAAAAAATACAACGTACTGTCTATCAACTCATCAATGGGTATTACACCGTCGATGAAAGAACCATGATTTCGGCAGCTTCTGAAACTGAGCTTTTTGAAGAAGGCACGAATTTTGCACTCAACGAAATAGCCATTTCAAAAACTGATACATCTTCGATGATTGTGGTACATGCTTATATCAATGGTGAGTTTCTGAATACCTATTGGGCTGATGGTTTGATGGTTGCTACAGCAACTGGCTCAACGGGGTATTCGTTGAGCTGTGGTGGGCCACTGGTTATGCCCCATTCGGCCAATTTTATCATTACGCCAATCTGTCCGCACAATTTATTTGTTCGCCCAATGATTGTTTCTGACGATAGTGTGATTTCGTTTAAAGTAGAAAGTAGAAGTAATAATTTTTTGGTTTCGATGGATTCAAGGGCAAAGATTATAGGTTCTGATGAAGAAACAACGATTACTGTTAGAAAAGAAGATTTTAAAGCCAAAATGGTTAGGATGGAGGGTGATGATTTCTTGAGTACTTTGCGAGGAAAACTAAAATGGGGTATTGATGCCCGAAATTGACAATAAAACTTTCTGTGATTACGTTAAATATTTCGACAAACCTTACTAATTCGTATGAAATTGTTAAAACCAAATAAACTGGCACTTGGCCTATTACTTAGTTTTTCGATAGTTCTTTTGGCAACTCAAGAAAACTTCGCTCAATCAGGGATTTTCAGTAAAAAAAATAAGCTTAATCAATATTCTACTGTAGGAATAGGTGGTGGTAGTTCACACTATTTCGGTGATTTATCACCTTACGGTTATTTCTATTATGGTCTTATCACAAATGTAAGATGGAACGCTACCGTTAATTATACAAGACAGTTATCTCCGCAATTAGCTGCTCGTGTCGGTTTTACATGGGCGAGAATTCTCGGTGATGATTACACTTTCTCTCAACGAAGTATCGAGAAGTTGTATCAACCGTTTTTAAGAAACTTACATTTTAGAAACGATATAAAAGAATTTACACTTACGGGCTTATTTAATCTTTTGCCACAATATAGTAAAGGCCCGCAAGGAAGAAGTAGAATTATGCCATATACATTTATTGGTTTTGGGTTTTATGCACATAATCCACAGGCAAGAGATGTAGCTACTGTTGATCCAGTTACTGGAGAGGTCTCGTTGGGTGCTTGGACGAATCTTAAAGATAAGCAAACTTCTGGACAAGGTATTAATGATACATATCCGAAGGCATATTCACTTATCCAACCTGTTTTTCCTATAGGTTTAGGTGTAAAAGTAAAGCTAAACGAAAAGTTTGATTTGGGTCTTGAAGGAGGGCTTAGAATTACACCATTTGATTATTTAGATGATGTTGGTAAAACTAACTATCCTGATCCCGCTGATTTAGCAGTAATTTCACCTTTGGGAGCCATTTTTGCTAACCGTGCAGGAGAGGACTATACTGCTCGAACTGGTGTAAGTAGAGTAGCTGACTTTGCAAATATCGCTACTAATATCTTAAATGTTGCGTCAGCAAATCCCACCCCTGCTCAAAATGGTACAGTACTTTTTGGTTTTCCAAATAGTGCAAGAGGAACAGGTAGATGGGACACCTATTTTACTACTCAAATCACTTTGAGTTATGTTATTTCGAGTCAAATAAAATGCCCTCCTATTAAATAACACACGACTACATTTCTTGTGTAAGCATTAAAATTAATCCTTAATGATTATTTATAATTCGGTGGTACGAAGAAACTTCGGCTTTATATTTTTATTGGTGTTACCTGCCTGTGTTGTTGCTCAAAAATGGGAAGTTGGCACTGGTGTAGGCGTGAACCAATATAAAGGAGATGTGATGCCTACCTATAAACCTTTGGTCGTGCGTCCAGCGGCAAATGCTTTTGTACGAATGAATTTTAGCCGTGCAGTATCATTCAAGGCCCAGGGGATGTTCGGCGGCGTTGTTGGCAAAGATAAATTCATGAAGTCAGACCCTTATCATCAATCAAGGGAATATAGCTTCAATGCTATATTGATGGAAGGTAGTGGACAAATAGAATATAATTTTTTGAATTTCAGAACTAACGCATCAAGAATTGTTGATAACTGGACGCCCTATGTTTTTGGTGGCTACGGAGCTACTTTGATAGATTCAAAAGCCCTTTTAAAAACTGATATAAACCCATCGGTTTTTACACCTTATAATACCAACAAAACTGAGCAGGTAATGATTTTGGGAATTGGTTTTAAGAAACAGTGGAGAAACCAATGGAATTGGGGTATTGAGTTCGGTGCAAGGCACACAACTACCGACTTCTTAGATAATATCGGATACTCTGCGGGAAACCTCACTTTATTACTTCCGCAAGGTGTAGTACCCAGTGACCCCAAGTTTAAATATCTTCTAAAGTACCAGATTCCAGGCACTAAAGTAAAAGATATGTATTACTACACAAATTTTTCAATTAGCTATGTATTTTATAAAGTACACTGCCCTACTCGTCGATAATTTTTTTTAGAACTAAGCTTTTTTATAAACAAATAATAAAATTTCACCCTTAAAACTTTATAATCAGTTACAATTCATTAAAAACTTATCAAACACCGTTCTTTTTTTCTACCTTTGCAGTCCTTTTTGCACTATTAGTCAAATAGAGTGTTGATAATTTGTTAATGTTAATTGATTTACCAGTGAAAGAAAACATTGATTTAGGCAATTTACCTGCTCATATAGCCGTTATAATGGATGGCAATGGGCGTTGGGCAAAACAACAAGGTGCAATGCGAATATTTGGGCATCACCACGGAGTTAAATCAGTGCGAGATACGGTTGAGGGCTGTGTTGAATTAGGCATAAAATACCTAACACTTTATACTTTTTCTACCGAGAACTGGAATCGTCCTAAATTGGAGGTTGATGGAATTATGCAATTATTGGTTAAAACAATTGCTGAAGAAGTTCCTGACTTACACAAAAACAATGTACGAGTCAAAACCATAGGAAATCTTGAAAGCCTTCCTGCATCGGCTCGTAAGAAAATGCTTGATGCAATTGAGTTAACCAAAAATAATACGGGTTTAACGCTAATCTTGGCTTTGAGTTATAGTGGAAAATGGGAGATTGTTCAAGCAACGAGACAGATCGCTGAGAAAATAAAAACAGGAGAACTCGCCGTTGAGGCTATTTCTGAAGATGTTTTTTCACAATATCTGGCAACCGAAGATGCCCCTGACGTTGATTTAATGATTCGTACTGGTGGCGACCACCGCATTAGCAATTACCTTCTTTGGCAATTGGCTTATGCCGAATTATACTTTATGGATGACCTATTTTGGCCTGAATTCCGCAAAAACCATTTGTTTGAAGCCATTGCGTCCTATCAACACCGTGAAAGACGTTTCGGAAAAACCAGTGAACAATTAAAGTAACAAGATTTTCGCTTTTAAATTATATATACAATCGAAGCATTCCTCAAATAGATTTTTCTGACATCTTATTATATCATGCGTATCCAAAAGTTACTTTCTTTTCTTGTTTTACTGCTTGTTACTACCAATGTCATGGCACAGTTTCCGTTGGGTCTTGGTCGTAAATACGACCAACCAAAAGATGCTGCCGTTAGCTATGAACGACCAAAAGAATACACGATTTCTAAAATCACGGTCAGTGGCGTAAAATTCTTAGACCCGAACACCCTAATTTCCGTTTCTGGCCTTAATATCAACGATAAAATTAGTATTCCAGGCGAGCGTATCAGTACAGCCATTCGTCGTTTGATGGAGCAAGGCATCATTGAAGATGTAGCCATCAATATCACAAAAATCGAACTCGACAAAGTTGAGCTGGATATTCACCTTCGTGAGCGTCCACGTCTCAATAAATTTGTTTTTAAGGGAATCCGCAAAGGTGAAATTGATGCAGTTAGCGAAAAAGTAAAAGCCAATAAAGGAAAAGTCATCACCGATGCCTTAATTAAGAATATTCAATTAACTATTAAGCGTGTATATATCGAAAAAGGCTTCTTGAATACAAACGTTCAGATAAAGCAAATTTCGGATACAATCAGAGCCAATAATGCCGCTTTGATTGTAACTATTGATAAAAAGAGTAAAGTGAAAATTGATGATATACAGTTGGTTGGCGTAACCGAAATGCCTGACTATAAGGTGTTATCAAAACTAAAAGGTACAAAAATCAAAGCTCCACTACGTATTTTTACACCATCGAAATTTATTCCAAAAAAGTTTGAAGAAGATAAAGAGAAAATCGTAGAATATTATAATAAGAAAGGGTATCGTGATGCTCAGGTGACTTCTGACTCTGTAATTTCGACTGATGGAAATAATATTAGATTAATACTGACTATTAATGAAGGAACTCGTTTTTATTATCGAAATATCACTTGGACTGGCAATTACCTACGCAAAACCAAGGATTTAGAAACAATTCTCGCTATCAAAAAAGGAGATGTTTATAATCCAGAAGAACTCAATAAAAAAATAAACGGAATTCCCCAAGGCGATGTTAGTTCGGCCTACATGGATGATGGTTATTTGTTTTTCCAATGTGAGCCAGTTGAAGTAGCCGTTGAGGGCGACTCAATCGACATCGAAATGCGTATCCGTGAAGGTAAACAAGCAACAATTAATCGTATTATCTTAAACGGAAACACTAAAACCAGTGACCACGTAGTAATGCGTGAGCTTTTAACTCGTCCGGGTCAAAAGTTCAGTAAAACTGACCTTATCGAAACTCAACAGACACTTTCAAGACTCGGTTATTTCGACCCACAAAAAATTGACCCAAAACCAATCCCACAAGCAGATGGAACGGTTGATATTGAATATAACGTAGAAGAAAAACCAAGCGATAACATTGAGCTTTCGGGTGGATGGGGTGGACTTCAAGGCTTTGTTGGTACTTTTGGGGTTGTTTTCAATAACTTCTCTGCTCGCAATATCAATAATCTCAAAAAGTGGAAACCTCTTCCTGCGGGTGACGGCCAACGTTTAGCTCTTAGACTTCAAGCCAGCGGCCGTTTCTACCAAACCTATTCACTTTCATTTACTGAGCCTTGGTTGGGAGGGAAAAAACCAAACTCTTTTGGGGTAAGTATTTTCCATACTTCATCTGACAACCGAGGCTACCAAAGAGCATTAGAGCGTCAGTACGGAGCCGCTTATGCTGCTGCTTTCACAGGTGGTGGTTCAGGAATTTACTCTGGCTACTTCAAAAACACGGGTGGTTCGATTACTTACGGAAAACGCTTAAACTGGCCTGATAGAAATTTCAGTTTCAATGCTTCGCTTTCTTACCAAAGATACAACGTTGACAATAGTTACTTCATCCCAGGTTTTCAGAAAGGAGTTGCCAACGACCTTTCAATGGCGTTCGTTCTATCAAGATATAGTTTAGATAACCCACAATTTACTCGCTCGGGTTCGCAATTTACATTAAATGCAACCTTTAACCCTCCTTATTCATTATTCAGAAATACGCCAGTAACCGATAAATTCAAATGGATTGAAGGACACAAATGGATGTTTGATGGTGATTGGTACGTTCCAGTAGTCGGAAAACTCGTTTTCCACGCCAAAGCAAACATGGGTTTCTTGGGTAAATATAGCCAAAGTGCAGATTTTAGCCCATTCGGAAGATTTATCTTAGGTGGTGCTGGTATGGGTATGCAAAATGCCATGAACGTTGGTGCTGATTTGATTGGCTTGAGAGGCTATGATGAGGGTGTTGTACATGAACTTTCTTATGAAGAAGCCGAAAAACTTCGTACGAGTGATGGTAGTGTAACCCTTAGCCGTATGGGTGGTATTGTATATAGTAAGTACGCAACCGAATTACGTTATCCAGTGTCGTTAAATCCACAGGCAACTATTTTTGTTTTGGGTTTTGCTGAAGCAGGAAATAGCTGGGGAAGCTACAAAGACTTTAATCCATTCAAACTGCGTCGTACAGCAGGTATTGGAGCCAGAATCTTTATGCCAGCCTTTGGTTTGATTGGTCTTGATTTCGGAAAAGGCTTCGACCCAATTCCAGGAATCTCGAATCGTGGTTTGAAGTCATTTACATTTAGTATTGGTCAGCAGATTCGTTAAGCCCATCAACAAATGTTAAATATCTGTTAATGGTGTAATAATTTTGTATATTTCGTACGTTAGTTAGGTCACAATCAAAAATAACTAAAGACGGTTCGCCGCTGCGATTGTCTAATTAGCCATTAAATAAAAAACATTCAATAATTCACGCATTGAAAAATTTTTTTGAATGAAAAAGACAATATTTTTACTATTTTTGGCACTTGTTTCAGTACAAAGCTTTGCTCAAAAGTTTGGATACATTGATTCCGAGTTTATTACGAGCAAAATGCCTGAGTATAAAAAAGCCCAAGAGGATATGGAAAAGTATTCTGAAAAGTGGGTGCTTGATATTCAAGCCAAGTATTCAGAGTTAGAAAAAATGCGTCAACAGTTTCAGCAGGAAGAAATCCTGCTAACGGCTGATATGAAGCGGGAACGTCAGAAAAACATCGACGATAAGGAAGCTGAAGTAAAAGAACTCAACAATAAAGTTTTTGGATTAAATGGACTGTTGTTTCTGAAAAAGAAAGAAATAATGAAGTCAATCCTTGATGATATTTACAAAGCTTGTGAGAAAGTAGCTCGACAAAAACAATTAATGTTTATTTTTGATAAGGCATCTGACATGAGCATGATTTACACCGACCCTCGCCACGATTACACAGATTATGTAATGGAAGCTTTAGGGATTTCGTTAAAAGAAGATAAAAATCAAAATAACCAAGTAACCAAACCAAAAAAATAAGTACAAAAGATGAAGACAAAATTTTTCGCCGCAATTATCACGGCTCTAATGTTTGTTGGTATGGCAAATGCCCAAACTACAAAAATTGGATATACCAACGTTGACTATATCCTAAACAACATACCTGATGCAAAAGACATTGAAAATAAATTGAAAACTGAAAAAGCTCAATACGACAAGCTTTTACAGGATAAAATTGCTGCGTTTCAAGCAAAATATGAAGATTACCAAAAAAATGGTGCAACGATGTCAGCCGTAATCAAAGCTGATCGTGAAAAAGAATTGCAATCAGGGCAAACAGCTATCCAAGAGTTTCAACAAAACTCAGAGAATGCTTTGCAACAAAAACAACAACAGTTATTAGCTCCAGTTTTGGAAAAAATCGACAAAACTGTTAAAGATGTAGCTAAAGAAAATGGATATACCTACGTTTTCAATACTGATGCTGGCCCAGGAACAACACCAATTCTTTTGGTAGCTCCAGACGCTGACAATATTTCTGATTTAGTATTCAAGAAATTAGGCGTTACACCTCCTGCTAAAACAGCAGCAGCAGCGACTCCAGCGGCAGCTCCTAAAAAGTAATCGTAGCGAAAGGCATAATAAAAGCCGCAAAGATGAATTCATCTTTGCGGCTTTTATCGTTTAATTTAGTTTGTTCTTTTTGATAAAACTTATTAAAGAATGGTTACTTTTGTGCGAGAAATCTAAACTATTTATAAAACCGTATCTTCTTCAAACGGTTATAACGCTAAAGAGTGAGCCAATTAGACAAAATATTTTTTAATATTTTGTGTTTTTTTATGTTAATTGCTTATTATTTGCGAATAATTACAAGAAGAAAAAAACATAAGTATTGCCTAAAATATTTTGTAAAAACCAACCACAATGAAGAAAATCTACTCTATTCTATTTTTGCTTATTGGCTTTGGTTATAGCTCATTTGCACAAGGTCAAGTGGTACAGGCCGTATCAGTATCTCCCAAAGATTCAACAGGAGGCTTTGCTAATACACAGCAACAGTATGTTTCTGGTGCAGTAGCTCGAAAATCTGTTGTGAGTTATGCCAAAAACACTATGTCACAGTTTGAGGATAATAAGAAAAAAACATTACCCAAAGAATTGGATAGCTTGCTTGTAAAGCAAGATTTTCTTACGCATGAGCAATTTCCAAACTACCTCTCGCAAATCGAAACTGCCTATAAAAGAGAGTTAGAAATTGTCAATAAAATTACGATTGATAATGTTTCTAAACTGGAACAAGCCAGCCAACTGAATAAAACATATTCGGTTAGCCAAAGTGGACAGTGTTTTGCCGAAAAAGATAAGGGTTCTTTCATCGTAACACAAGATGATGAAGGAAGAGCAATCACTGGTTTTGCTTTAGAATCATTGAAAGGCAATCCTCGTTATGGTTTGATTGATAATTACCATCAAGGATACGCACGTATCAAAAAAGATATGGTGTTTGGTTTCTTAAACCTTTGTGGTGAAGAAGTAATTCCTGCACAATATGATTATGCAGAGCCATTCAATGATGGAAAAGCTTTAGTTAAAAAATTCTTTTGGCACTTCATAACGGCTGAAGGTATTGAGAGCGAAGTTTTAACCGACATCGTTGATGCAAAAGCTATTCGTTATGGTATTAGTTTGGTGAAATTCAAAAGTAATAAATTCGCTTTAATTGATAATAATTACGACGTAATTAAGAAACCAATCTCAGCAGGATTCGACGAAATTGAAGTATTTGTTGGTAATATCTTTAAGGTAAGAAATGGTAAACAATATGGTTTAATAAAAATTGATGGTTCGGTGATTACTGATGTAGTTTTTGATAAAATTAGTCTCTCGGAAGCGAATCGTTGGATTTTAGTTGAACAAAATAAAAAAGTTGGTTTGATTGACTCCGAAGGAAATACCCGTATAAAGCCATCTTATGATTATATCAGAACAGTAGTTATCGACCCCACAGTATCGCCAACAGCTGCTTCTGTTGTTGCAAAAGATGCCGCTGGTTTACGCATTATTGAACTTAACGAGCGAAAACTAAGTGAGACTTACTCTTCAATTGGTGATTTCAACAGATTTGGCTTGGCTGCTGCTTGCAAAACAAGTGGAGAAAAAGCTACCATAAAATGCGGATATATTAGCTTTGATGGCAGTGAAGTAATTCCTCCTGTATTTGATGAAGTTCAACCATTTAACCTTACTGGTTTGGCAGTAGTATCAGAAAAGGCCACCAATTGTAGTAAACCAGTTGGAAACTGTGTTGTTGATATGGTTTATGACCGTTTCGGTCGTGTTGTAATCGACCGTGTAAATCCATCAGCTCCAGAAGGTATTCGCTATATGGTTACCGATACAATCTTGGCAAGTACTCTAATTGTAATCCGTACAGAAACACCTGTCGAAAAAGGTGGAGTTGACGAAGGTTATAATTTGGTTGATAAAAATACCTTAAAAAGGTTTACAACTGAAGCCTACAAAAACATTCGTAAGTTCGACAAAACTAATTTGGCAATGTTGAAAGGTGATAAATGGGGTTTGCTTGATTTTACAGGAAAAGAAGTTTTAGCACCATCTTACAATGAATTATTATTCTCATCAGAAGGCCTTATTGGTGTGAAGTATGATAATAATAAATATGGTTTCATTGACAAAAAAGGTAAGGTTCAGATAACATTTGAATACACCGAAATCAATCCATTTAAGAATGGTATGGCGGTAGTCTCGAAGGGAAATAACAAGTATGGAATTATCAATAAATTTAATGCTAAGATTGCTCCTTGTTTATTTAAGTCAGTTAAATACAACGAAGAAACATCTCAATACGAAATTACGGATACATCAAATAATCAATATAATTTGAATAATGCTGGTGATTGCATTTCAGCGAATTCGGCTAAATTCTATGAATTAGTAAGAAAAGCCAATCAGAAATAAAAACCAAATATTCAATAAGCAAAAAGTCCCGAATCTTATGATTCGGGACTTTTTGCTTTCTATTATTTTTAAGTATTCTACCTTATTTTTTCAATTCTCCATCAACCAATCGCCAAATATTTAACGGATTATCAGCTTTTAGTTCATCAACTAATAAGCTATCAGGGAAATTTTGATAACAAACTGGTCGAGTAAAACGTGTAATGGCCATCGTCCCAACCGAAGTGCTTCTCGAATCGGTTGTCGCAGGGAAAGGCCCCCCATGCACCATTGCGTGCGAAACTTCCACACCTGTCGGGAAGCCATTAATTAGAATTCTACCAACTTTCTGCTCCAAAATCTCAATCAAATCAGCATATTCAGCCAAATCTTCGGGCGTTCCGTGAACAGTTGCCGTTAGATGCCCAGTTAGGCTTTGAGCGGCTACCATTAATTCATCTTTTGAATTGGCTTCTACAACCAGACTTGTTGGCCCAAAAATCTCTTCTGATAAATGTGGGTTTTGTGTAAAATCTTCAATCGAGGCATGAAAAATGATGGGCTCTACGGCAGTAAAACCTTCAGGGGCTTTTCCTACCCCAATTACTTTTGTGTAGTTTTTAGTATTTTCAATGCCTCTAATATACGCATCACGTATGCCCGTTGTGAGCATTACGCCACCCGTACTGGTGTTGGCGTGTTGTTCGAGAGCAGCAATAAATGCTTCATTTTTTTGTAGTAAAAGCATTCCTGGATTTGTACAAAACTGTCCAACACCTAAAGTAACCGAACCCACAAAGTTTTGTGCAAGAGTAGCACTATTAGATTCGAGAATACGAGGAAGAACAAAAACAGGGTTTACACTTCCCATTTCGGCATAAACTGGAATCGGCTCAGGACGAGCTGCAACAGCATCGTAAAGATCTTTTCCGCCTTTATATGAACCTGTAAAACCAATTGCTTTAATGCTTGGGTGTTTCACTAATGCCAAACCAATTTCGTGCCCATCATCGAATAATAATGAGAAAACCCCGTCAGGCATATTGGTTGCTTCAGCAGCTTTTTGAATGGCTTTTCCAACAAGTTCGGACGTACCCAAATGAGCAGGGTGAGCCTTAAAAATAACTGGACAACCAGCCGCCAACGCCGAAGCGGTATCGCCACCCGCAACCGAAAACGCCAATGGGAAATTACTTGCACCAAAAACGCCCACCACACCAAGCGGACGCTCAACAGAACGAATATCGGGGCGTGGCAATGGCTGGCGGTCAGGCAAAGCAGTATCTATTCGAGCATTTACCCATGAGCCATCTCTTAGCAATTGAGCAAATAGTCGAAGTTGACCAGTTGTACGTCCACGCTCGCCCATTGCTCGGCCTTGCGGAAGACCAGATTCTGCAATATATCTTTCAATAAGTGCTTCGCCTAAGTTTTCTATTTCTTCGGCAATTTTCTCCAGAAACTCGGCTTTTTGTTTGCCTGATTGTTTTCTATAAACTTGAAAAGCCTCTTCTGCTTTTTCGGCAGCAAGGTTTAATTCCTCAATTGTTGCTTTATAGAATAACGGAGCGAGAGTTTCGCCATTGGCTGGATTAATGGCTTGAATGGCTACTGTTCCTTCCGAAAAAGTTTCAAAACCAATAATGTTTCTTCCTGTAAGTTGCATTTAAAGGGCTAATAATGTGTTTAAAAAAGAGACTAAATTTGAAATTATTTCATTTCAATGGTGTTAATTAATGTTCCTATTCCTTCGATAGTGATACTCACCACATCGCCAACTTCAAGCGTAAAGTCATCGTGCGGAACAATACCTGTTCCTGTCATCAAGAAACAACCTTGTGGGAACGACATTTCACGGAATAAATATTCTACCAAATCGGTATGCTTGCGTTTCATTCGATTGATTTCAATAGCATCTGTAAAAAGTGGAATATCGTAACGTGAGATTTCAAGCGTAATTTTAGCATCGCTATCAATCGGACTGTCAAAAATAGCGATACAAGGCCCAATAGCCGCACTTTTATCATAAGATTTGGCTTGTGGTAGATAAAGGGGGTTTTCACCCTCAATATCTCTTGAACTCATATCATTTCCTACTGTATAACCAGAAATCTGCCCTTTTGAGTTAATAAACAGTGTAAGTTCAGGCTCTGGAACATTCCATTTTGAATCTTTTCTGATTCTAACGGCTTGACCCGACCCAACAACTCGTTGAGGTGCAGATTTAAAAAATAACTCTGGGCGTTCGGCGTCGTAAACTCTATCGTAAAAATTGTCACCTCCTGAGCCTTTTGACTCTTCCATACGAGCATTACGGCTACGTAAATACGTCACGCCCGAAGCCCAAACTTCTTGCGACTGAATCGGAGCTTGTAAGCCATTATCTATCAGGGATTTATATTCGGCGGCGGCGGGTAGTAATTGAATTTCTCGCTGTAACTCAAAAAACAAGTCTTCACGGTTAATAAATAAGTCCCAGTCGGTATGTCTAGATATATAGTATTGCCCTTTATGTTCGATAACGAACCCTTGTATAGTTTTATAAATTTTCATGAGGTCGAATGTACAATAATTTAGAGTCCAATATTAATCAAAAAGAAGCATATTCGGTGTTTTTTTGGTGGTACTTTTTTATAAAAATCTATTTAGAAAACGAATAACAACCAAATTTTTCAAAAAAAGTTTGGAAATATAAACGAAAGTAAATTTCTTTGTCCTAGAAACTGTTCGCATATAGCGAATATTCGCAATTAGAGAATATTTTATAATGAAAAATAACATTGTTCTTGTCATCCCAATTGTTATTCTGCTCGTCTAAAACGGGTGGAGAAGGGTTTTCTATGAACAACAAAAGCCTTCTTCACACCGAGTGAAGAAGGCTTTTTTATTACCAAAATGAGTATTTATAACTATTCAATAAAGTATATGAAGGCAAGTGATTTGGAAAATAGACTAATTGATTTTGCGGTTAAAGCCACAGATATTGGCGAAAACTTACCAAATACCCGATTAGGAAATCACTTAGCAGGGCAATTGATAAGGTCGAGTACAGCTCCAGCATTAAATTATGGAGAGGCTCAATCTGGGGAATCAAGAGCAGATTTTATTCATAAAATGAAAATTTGCTTGAAGGAACTACGAGAAACATTTGTAAACTTAAAGATAATCAGCAGAAAGAATATTTTCGATGGTACAAAATTACTCGAAGCAGTAATGAACGAAAACAACGAATTAATTTCAATTTTTACTCGAAGCATCACCACTGCTCAACAAAATTTGAATAATAAATAGATGTCATTCACCTCAATAATCTTTAATCTATAATTTATTGAAGATTAAGGATTGATGAATGAAGATTGGAGATTTTAAAATATAAAAAATAATCACCTCAACAATCAACAATCTTAAATCCTTAATCTATAATTTATTGAAGATTAAGGATTGATGAATGAAGATTGGAGATTTTAAAAATATAAATATGGAACTAAATAAATTCAGCCGCACCCTTACGCAAGAAGTTCATAACCCTGCAGCCAAAGCCATGCTTTATGGTATTGGGTTGACAGAAGAAGATATGCAAAAAGCCCAAATTGGCATTGCAAGTACTGGTTATGAAGGAAATACCTGTAATATGCACCTCAATGGTTTGTCGGTTCACGTAAAGAAAGGTATCCAAGAAAACGGAATGGTGGGCTTGATTTTTCATACAATCGGAGTTTCAGATGGTATGACAAATGGCAATAACGGTATGAGTTATTCATTACCAAGCCGTGATATTATTGCTGACTCGATTGAAGATATTGTTGCTGCTCAATGGTATGATGGCGTGATTGCCGTAGTAGGTTGTGATAAAAATATGCCAGGGGCCATGATGGCAATTGCCAGATTGAACCGCCCTGCGATGTTGGTTTACGGCGGAACGATTCGTACTGGACAGTATAAAGGTAAAAAACTCGACATAGTTTCAGCTTTTGAAGCATTGGGGCAAAAGTTTGCAGGTACGATTTCTGACGAAGACTACGAAGGCGTTATAAAAAATGCCATCCCAGGTGCGGGTGCTTGTGGTGGAATGTACACCGCCAACACAATGGCCTCGTCAATGGAAGCAATGGGCTTAACATTGCCAAATTCATCAAGCTACCCAGCAACGCACGAAGGTAAAAAAGCCGAATGTATTGCAATTGGTGCAGCCATGAAAAATATGCTGGAGAAAAACATTTGTCCACGTGACATCATGACTCGCAAGGCATTTGAAAACGCCATGACGATGGTAATGGTTATGGGTGGTTCAACCAATGCCGTTCTTCACTATTTAGCTATTGCAAGTGCCGCAGGTGTAGATTTTACATTGAAAGACATTCAAGATATTTCAGACCGTACGCCATTAATCGCTGATTTGAAACCATCGGGCAAATATTATATGGAAGATATGCTCGAAATCGGTGGTGTTCCTGCTCTGATGAAATATTTGCTCAAAAAAGGCTTTATTCACGGAGATTGCATGACAATCACAGGCAAAACAATTGCTGAAAATTTAGAAGACGTACCAGACTTGGATTTTGATACACAGAAAATCATTCAACCAATCGAGTCTCCAATCAAGCCAACTGGTCACTTACAGATTCTTTACGGAAATCTGGCTGAGGGTGGAGCTGTGGCAAAAATCACCGGAAAAGAGGGCGAAAAATTTGAAGGAATTGCCAAAGTTTGTGAACGTGAAGAGGAAGTGATTGAGTTCTTAGAAAAAGGCGAAATCAAAGCTGGTCACGTAATCGTAATCAGAAACGAAGGTCCTAAGGGCGGACCAGGAATGCCAGAAATGCTTAAACCAACGTCAGCTGTGATGGGTGCAGGTCTCGGAAATAGCGTAGCAATGATTACTGACGGACGTTTTTCGGGTGGAACACACGGTTTTGTGGTTGGACACATCACGCCAGAAGCTTTTGAAGGCGGCACAATCGCTTTAGTAAAAGACGGTGATAAAATTACGATTGATGCGGTTGATAATCAATTGATTTTGCATGTTTCAGACGAAGAATTGGCCGAACGTAAAGCTGCTTGGAAACAAATTCCATCAGAACACACAAGAGGCGTACTTCGTAAATATATCAAAAACGTAAGTTCGGCCAGCGAAGGTTGCGTGACGGACTTGTAAGAAATACGGAGTACAGCAAACCAAATAAAAACTTCATCCTAAAATATCTCAGACGATATGGGAAATTTACTCGAAATCGAATTAAAGCAAGAAATACTCGCAGCACCCGCTCAAGAGAAAGAAGGTCAAACTTTTCTTTCGGGAGCTCAAGCCATGATGGAGTGTTTGTTGGCTGAAAGTGTAGATAATATTTTTGGTTATCCGGGTGGGGCAATTATGCCAACCTACGATGCCCTTTATGATTATATTGATAGAATAAAACATACTTTGGTGCGCCACGAACAAGGTGCTGGGCACGCAGCACAAGGCTATGCTCGTGTAAGTGGACGCACAGGTGTTTGTTTGGTAACCTCTGGCCCTGGTGGTACGAACCTCATTACGCCAATTGCTGATGCAATTATTGACTGTACACCTTTGGTTTGTATTGTGGGTCAAGTAAAATCAAATTTATTGGGTACTGATGCTTTCCAAGAAACTGACATGATTGGTGTAACTACGCCAGTTTGCAAATGGAATTATCAGATTACCGACCCCAACGAAGTACCAGAAATCATGGCGAAAGCTTTCTTTATTGCTAAGTCAGGAAAACCTGGCCCAGTAGTAATTGATTTTGCTCGTGATGCCCAAGCAGCAAAAATGACAAAGCCATTTGTCTATAAAAAAGTAGAGAAAATGGTAAGTTATAGCCCACGTATTGTTCCAAAACAAGAACAAATCGAAAGGGCGGCGGAGCTTATCAATAAAGCAAAACGTCCATACATTTTATTCGGACACGGCGTTTTGATAGCCGATGCTGTTCAAGAATTGCTCGATTTTGTTGAAAAAACAGATATTCCTTGTGCAAGTACATTACTTGGGCTTTCGGCAATGCCAAATAATCACCCAAATTACATGGGTTGGTTGGGTATGCACGGAATGTATGCTCCAAACGTAATGACTGACGAGTGCGATGTTCTAATAGCCGTTGGTATGCGTTTCGATGACCGTGTAACGGGAGATTCTACCAAATTTGCTCCACAAGCTCGCATTATTCACATTGAAATTGACCCTTCGGAAGTTGATAAAATCAAAAAAGCCGAAGCTCCAGTAATCGGAGATGCCAAAGAAGCCCTAAAAATGCTCATGCCTTTAGTAAAAAAAGGAGATTTTACGGGCTGGAAAAACGAATTCCGTAAACTTGATGTAAAAGAATATGATAAAGTTACACTCCGCGATTTAAGCCAAGAAGGCAAAATCAAAATGGCAGAGGTTGTAGCTTTACTTTCAGATAAAACCAATGGTGAGGCTTGCATCGTGGTTGACGTTGGTCAGCACCAAATGGTTACGGCTCGTTACTACCAATTCCGTAAGCCAAACTCATACATTGCTTCTGGCGGGCTTGGTACGATGGGCTTTGCGATTCCTGCCTCTTTTGGTGCGAAAGTCGGAGCTCCAGACCGTGAAGTAGTCGGAATTATCGGTGATGGTTGTTTTCAAATGACCATTCAAGAACTCGGCACAATTGCCCAAAGTGGCTTGGCCGTAAAGATGATTATCTTGAATAATAATTTCTTAGGAATGGTGCGTCAGTGGCAGCAGTTATTCTTTGATAATCGCTACTCGTTCGTAGAATTACAAAATCCAGATTTTATTACAATTGCTCGTGGTTTCGGAATTGACGGACACACTTGTTCGGAGAGAGAAAACCTAAGCGATTCATTGGATAAAATGCTTGATTCTAAGAAGGCATACCTGCTCGAAGTTATCGTAGAAAAAGAAGAAAACGTATTCCCGATGGTTCCTGCGGGAACAAGCGTAAGCGAGATTCGCTTGGAGTAAACAGCCACCCCTAACCCCTAAAGGGGGATAAAGGTGTTTTTATATTTTTAATTTTTTACTCCCCTTTAGGGGCTGGGGGTTATGACAACATACACTATTTGCGTATTTACCGAAAATAGCATCGGATTACTCAACAAAATCACAATCATATTTACCCGTCGCAGAATCAATATTGAGTCGCTGACGGTTTCGGAAACTGAGCGTAAGGGTATTTCTCGTTTCACCATCGTTATCAAACACGAAAAACGTGAAGAAGTAGAAAAACTCGTACGCCAGATTCGTAAAATCATTGAAGTTTTAGCTGTTTTTGGCTATCTCAACGAAGACATTGTTTATAACGAAATCGCACTTTTCAAGATTTCTACTCCACTTAACGGCAAATCTGTTGATGTCGAAACCATCAATAAGGTCTATAAGGCATGGGTAGTTTATTGGGGACTCGACTACGTAGTAATCGAAAAAACAGGTACTGAAACTGAAATTTTTGATTTCTTTAGGTACATAAAACCTCACGGAATCATCGAATTCGTTCGTTCGGGCAGAGTTGCAGTAGGTAAAACTCCTCAAGGGCTAATCGAATATTTACCAGAAGAAATTACCGAATGGGAGTATTATTTGTAAAGAAACGATAGATTTTGTCTATTTTTGTTTCATACTTTCTTAATTATGAAATATGTCCAATACAAAATCATTGTAAATTGTTGCAGAGAAAAGTTAATTATACCAAATAGTTATGAGTAATTTAACAACACAAGCTCCACTATCAAACCTTCAGTTAGAATTATTAAAACTTTACGGAAGTGGTGTTTCTGATGAAGATTTAGCAGCTATTAATGGTTTAATAGTAAATTATTTTGCTAAAAAAGCCCAAGATTCCGCAGATAAAATTTGGGATGAAAAAAAATATTCTAATGATTTGATGGACGAATGGCTTAAAGCAGATTTGAGAGAATGAGAGTTGTAGTTGATACAAATTGCTTACTGGTATCTATTTCAAGAAAATCGCAATACAATTGGCTTTTTCAGGCATTAATTGATAAAAAATTTGAGTTGTGTTTATCTACTGAAATCTTGGAGGAGTACGAAGAAATCATAGGCAGATACTTTTCACCTGAAACAGTTGAGCCAGTTTATGAAATTCTAACGACTGCTTCTAATATTAAAAAAGTAGAAGTATCTTTTAGGTTACAACTCATACATAATGACCTTGACGATAATAAATTTGTAGATTGTGCTTTTGCAGGAAATGCAAACTATATCGTAACAAATGATACCCACTATGATATTTTAAAGACGATTGATTTTCCAAAATTCAATATAATTTCAATAACAGCATTTAAAGAGGTTTTAGACAAAATACAGTAAACAGTTTACAAGAAAAAGTATATACAATTAGTTGTCGCATTCAATAAAACAAATTCAATAAAAATGGCAAAATTAAATTTCGGCGGTGTTGAAGAAGAAGTAGTAACCCGTGAAGAGTACCCTCTCGAAAAATCAAGAGAGTTCTTGAAAAAACAAACTATTGCAGTAATTGGCTACGGTGTACAAGGCCCAGGTCAAGCAATGAACATGCGTGACAATGGTTTCAACGTAATCGTTGGACAACGCCCTGGTAAAACTTACGACAAAGCCGTTGCTGATGGTTGGGTTCCAGGTAAAACGCTTTTCAGCATCGAAGACGCATTGAAAAAAGGTACAATCATCTGTTTCCTTTTGTCAGATGCAGCTCAAATTGCCTTATGGCCAACAGTGAAACAATACCTCAAAAAAGGTAAAACTTTATATTTCTCTCACGGATTCGGTATCACGTACAGCAAAAAAACGGGTATCAAACCACCTAAAAACGTTGACGTCGTTTTGGTAGCTCCAAAAGGTTCGGGTACTTCACTTCGTCGTTTATTCGTTGAAGGAAAAGGTCTTAACTCATCTTTCGCTGTTTACCAAGATGCTTCAGGTCACGCTCGTGAAACTGCCATCGCAATGGGTATCGGTGTAGGTTCTGGTTATTTATTCGAAACAGATTTCTACCGTGAAGTAACATCTGACCTTACTGGTGAGCGTGGAACTTTGATGGGTGCTATCCAAGGTATTTTTGCTGCTCAATACGAAGTATTGCGTGAAAATGGCCACTCTCCATCAGAAGCTTTCAACGAAACTGTTGAAGAATTAACTCAATCTTTGATGCCACTCGTAGCAGAAAACGGAATGGATTGGATGTATGCAAACTGCTCTACAACTGCTCAACGTGGTGCGTTAGACTGGTGGAAACCTTTCCACGATGCTACAAAACCAGTTTTCAAGAAATTGTATCAAAGTGTGAAATCACAAAAAGAAGCTACTCAATCTATCACTCGTAACTCTGAGCCAGATTACCGTGAGAAATTGGAAGTTGAATTAGCTGAACTTCGTGATTCGGAAATGTGGCAAGCAGGTAAAACTGTTCGTAGCTTACGTCCAGAAAACAATTAATTGTAGTCCACTGTCACATAGACAATAGACGACCGTTTTATAAATTACAGAAAGCACAGGGGCAAAATCTCTGTGCTTTTTGTATATTTGAGTTTTATAAAATAAGCCTTCATCACATGACCAAAATAAAGTCGGAAATCATATTTCCTGATTTAGACAATATCTATCTCGCCGCCGAACGTCTGCAAGGTGTGGCCGTTCACACGCCCTTGATGCATAACTTGAATCTTTCGGAGCGTTATGGAGCAAATATTTACCTCAAACGTGAAGATTTGCAGGTTGTTCGTTCTTATAAAATTAGAGGAGCTTTCAATAAAATGTCAGCTCTACCGAAAGAACAACTTAAAAAAGGTGTCGTGTGTGCCAGTGCGGGCAATCACGCACAGGGGCTTGCGTATGCGTGTAGAAAATTGCAGGTAAAAGGCACAATCTTTATGCCCACCACTACGCCTGCTCAGAAAATAAAGCAAGTAGGAATGTTTGGAAAAGAGTTTGTAAAAATCGAACTCGTGGGCGATACTTACGACGATGCTTATTATGCCGCAAAAAAATACTGTGAAGAACAAAAGGCCACTTTCGTGCATCCGTTCGATGATTTGCAGGTAATGGAAGGGCAAGGAACAGTAGGCTTGGAAATCTTCAAAGACTCTAATTTCAAAATTGATTATTTGGTTTTTGCTATTGGTGGTGGTGGTTTAGCTTCGGGAGTTTCGACGGTTTTTAAACAACTTTCGCCCAAAACCAAACTCGTTGCTGTAGAACCACTTGGCTCGCCAACCATGAAAACTGCCTTAGAGCAAGACCAAGTAGTAACGCTCGAAGAAATTGATAAATTTGTAGATGGAGCGGCCGTAAAACGTGCAGGAGATTTGACATTTCAGGTCTGTAAACAAAATCTCAATCATGAAATTTTGCTCATTCCCGAAGGAAAAGTTTGCTCAACGATTCTTCAACTTTATAACGAAGAAGCCATCGTGGCCGAGCCAGCAGGAGCATTATCGGTTTCAGCTCTCGATTTCATAAAAGATGAAATAAAAGGTAAAAATGTGGTATGTATCATAGGTGGTGGGAATAATGACATCACCCGAACCGAAGAGATAAAAGAGCGTTCGTTGCTTTACGAAGGACTAAAACACTACTTCATTATTCGCTTTCCGCAACGTGCTGGGGCTTTCAAAACATTCTTGAATGATGTACTAAGCCCAACTGATAATATTGTATTTTTTGAATATTCCAAGAAAACCGCTCGTGAACGTGGCCCTGCATTAGTGGGTATCGAATTGAAGCAGCAGTCTGACTTTCAGCCCCTTATCGAACGCATGAAAGAAAATAACGTTCAGTTCGAGTACATCAACGATAAACCCGAACTTTTCGAGTTTTTGATATAGTTTATTACAAAAAGCATAATAAAAGAAGGGCTTTCATTATCTTTGCACCGTGAAAGTCCTTATTCTGATTCAATGTATCTACTTTTTATAGTATTATTTCTTGTTTTTCTTTGGCAAATTCATCGGAATACTTCGTATATCTCTGAAAGCCTCAATGATTATCTAATCAAGTTTTTTGTTGGATTGGTTTCTTGTATTATTCCAACAGGTTTCCTTTTATCCGAACTCAATCAGATAAGCTATGCCGTATCTTGGGGTATTGGTGTAAACGTTTTGGCTTTTTTGTTTTATTTCTTTTTTACGAAAATTTCCGAAAATCATCAATATTCGCTCAGAAATTCACTTCAAACACTTCCCAAAAATCTGACTGAAGTTTGGCAAGAACAAAGCTTTTTAGGAAAATCCGTGTTTGGTATTTTAGGCATAGGTTTGCTGATTGTCAGCATTTTAAATGTAGGAATGTTTTTCTTGACTTATCCCAATGAGTGGGATAGCATGACAGGGCATTTGGTAAAATGTGCTTTATACCTCCAAAACGGCAACATGAATCGCCTACAAGGCACTACTTGGACGGTTGATTTTTATCCAAATTCACTGCCAACCTTACAAATGTTTGGCTTTCATCTTTTTGGTGAACAAGGTTTTAAAGTAATTCATTATTTATCATATTGGGTGTTTGCTATTTCAGCTTACGGGATAGCTTTCAGAATAACCCAAAATAAAGCAGCATCTTTGCTCGTTTTTGTGCTTTCAGCTTTACTTCCAACGGCTTTAGTACAAGCAACAACTACCGAAACCGATATCGTTTTGTCAGCCTATTTAGGCTGTTTAACATACTTCATGTTTTCGTTTAAAGCCAACCCTTCTCGCCTCAACGTTTCGCTCATTGCACTGATGGCAGGTATCTGGATTGGTCATAAAGTTACATTCTTGCTTATTGCTCCCGCAGCAGTAGTTGTGGCATTCCACACAGTGTTGCTGAAAAAGCAATTCTATCAACAAATTAAGGTTTTTATCCTTATTTTTGTAGCTGCAATTAGCATTTATGCCTTACCAACTGGCTATATCGGTAATATAAAAGAATCAAAGAAATTTAGTCTTGGAAGCCTTTCTGCTCCTGAAATGGTGATGCAATGGCACGGTGTTGAGCATTATACAGGAAAAGAAAAAATCAAAAATTTAGCCTTCAATATTGGGCGATATTCATCAGATTTTTTAAATATGGATGGACTTAGGAGTTCTCCTATGGGGAAAGAGTTGAATGAGATTGTACGATATTGGCCAAATAAAATCTTTAGTAAACTGGATCTTGAAGGTGAGCACTTTACAGTTGTTTCGTATTTTTCTTTTGAACATCCAGTAAGATTTTATCTCGAAAGACCTTTTTGGGGATTTATTGGTTTTGGTCTGATACTACCAATTATGCTCTTTTTGGGTTGGAAAGTTTTGCGAAGTTTCAAGAAATTAAATAGCGTTGAAAAAAGCCTTTCGGTACTTGTTTTTGCGGCAACACTACACTTTTTATCACTATGCTATTCAGCTCCTTACGACCCAATCAAGGCTCGTTATTTTCTGAATATGGCGGTTTGGTGCATGCCAATGCTTTCGTTGATTGGTATATCGTGGTTACGCAAAAAATCTACTTTTAATAAGATTTTCTTCATAATTATCAGCTTTTTTATTGTTATTTCAGCGATTCCGACAATTCTTTTCATGCGAATACATCCTGTTTTTGGGAAGAAAAATATATTTAACTCTACCCGTTTAGAACTAATCACAATTGCCCGACCCAATGTTTACGAAGCCTACAAAAAATTTGATGAAATCGTACCTAAAGATGCTATCGTGGCACTCGGAACCCAGCAAGAGCATGAAGATTTTGAATATCCACTTTGGGGCGAAGACTTTCAGCGAAAACTGATTCCGATTCATCCATTCAGAAGTGCAGTGAAACCGATTCCTGCCGAAGCACAGTACTTATTCTATTCAAAAGGGGTTATTCCATATCAAGAAGGCGATATTCGGCTTAATTTAATCAATAGCAAATCGGATATACTTGTCAATGATAGTGAGTTTTATTTAAGAAAGTTAAAACCCTAACACCCCTAAGCGAACCGTCGCACCGCCCTTAAAGGGGGACAAAAATTAAAAATAGTGGAATGAATGATAATAAAATACTAAATAATTTTAACTCTAACTCTCCTTTAGGGGTTGGGGGTGGTGGCTGTGTTGTTGGCATCATGCAGCCCTACGTTTTTCCTTATATTGGCTATTTTCAGCTAATCAAAGCAGTTGATAAATTTGTGGTGTATGATGACGTAGCTTTTATTAACAAAGGTTGGATAAATCGAAATAATATTCTGGTCAATGGCAAAGCCTCCATGTTTACGATTCCGTTGATTGGTGCAAGTCAAAATCGCTTGATTCTGGACATTGAAGTTGATAATTTGGCTGCTTGGAGCAAAAAGTTTTTAAAGACTATTGAGCAATCCTACAAAAAAGCTCCGTTTTATAATGAAGGTTTTCGTATAGTAGAGCAAGTTTTTAACTTGCCTGTTGTATCTATTGCAGAGTTGGCAACCGCAAGTTTAAAAGAAACTTGCAAATACTTAAATATCGAAACTGAAGTCGTAGAAAGTTCAACGATTTACAACAATCAAGACCTAAAAGCTCAAGGCCGAATTTTGGATATTTGTTTGCAAGAAAAAGCTAATCATTATATCAATCCGATTGGTGGAATGGCTATCTACGACAAACAACTTTTTGCAGATAACGAAATCTTACTTAATTTTATCAAAGCAAAGCCCATTCAATATAAGCAATTTAATAAAGACGAAGCATCTTTTGTGCCGTGGCTTTCAATCATTGACTTACTGATGTTTTGCTCAGTGGAAGAAATTAACGAACATTTAGATAAGTTTGAGTTAATATAGAAATAGTTTATTTTGTTGCACATTGTTTGAAGAGTTTCTACAGCAATTTGCAACTATCTTGTAACAAAAATAACAACAATAAATATGGCCAAAGTAGTAGTTTTCGGTACAGAACTGGTGGCAGAATTAGCCCATTATTACCTCACAAATGATTCAGAACACGAAATCGTGGCATTTACTGTCAATAAAGAATATATCAAGGAAGATACTTTCTGCGGCTTGCCAGTTGTGCCATTTGAAGACGTAACTACACTTTATCCACCCACCGACTACAAATTCTTTGCCCCTTTGAGCGAGCGTAAAATGAATATGGTTCGTGCAAAGGTTTACGCCGAAGCCAAAGAAAAAGGGTATTCTTTTATTTCATACATCAGCTCAAAAGCAACCGTTTTAACTAACCAAATCGGCGAAAATTGTTTTATTTTGGAAGATAATACGATTCAACCATTCGTAAAAATTGGTAATAATGTAGTGCTTTGGAGCGGAAATCATATCGGCCACCACGGTGAAATCAAAGACCACGTTTACTTTACTTCTCACGTAGTTTTATCTGGTCGTTGCGTAGTTGGCGAATATTCATTCTTTGGTGTAAACGCTACTATTAGAGATGGCTGTACGCTCGGTGAAGGTACGCTCGTAGCGATGGGAGCCAACGTAACCAAGGCAAAAACCGAGCCTTGGAGCATCTGGAAAGGCAACCCAGCCGTTAAATCGGAAGTGTCAAGTAAAGATATAAATCTATAATTATAAGCATTTATTTCTTACTTTTGTAGCGAAAACAAATAAATTATGCTTTTAGTTGAACAAAATATCGGTTTAGAAAACGTAATCCATGAGCTGGGATACGTTGATTTAGCGTCATTTGCGAAACAACAAGCACAAGAAGTTTTGTGGAAGAAAATCAAGCATTGTGAAGAAAGAATCAAGGAGTTTGAGATCAAATACGCAATGAGTTATGGCGAATTTGAAGAAAAGTTTCACTCAATAAATACTATTAATGTTTTTGAAAAAGAAGACGATGGCATGATTTGGGAAACTGAAATTTCGCTAAAAAATCATTATTTAGAAATGATAAAAAAAATCGTTGAATGATTCCCGATATTGTAAGATTTAAACCGATACTAAAAGATTTTGAAATAATTGAGCATCAAAATCGTGACGGTGTTCAAATTTTACGATTAAAAATAACATTCATCGACTCGTCAGTTTTATTCGTAACAGATATTTTCATTTCCTTTGAAAATCGACGAAAGTATAGCTTTCATTGGCAAAATGTGAACGAAGAATTAATAAGTCGTTGGGATAATGCACCTCATTTCCCAAATATTAGTTCTTATCCTCATCATCAACACCTTCAATCAGAAACAAACGTAGTTGCAAGTTCTGCAGTGAATTTGATAGATATTTTAAAAATTATACAAGAAAAAATACAAGCATGAGCGATTTCTTCAAGCAATTAATTTGCCCAAAAACACATACAAAACTTGTTTTATCGGCCGATGGCAAAACCCTCAATAATACTTCAAGCGAAGAACCTGTAAGCTACGACGTAAACGACATCGTTGATTTGGTTTATCCTCGTGAGCTTTTCGAGCAAGACCGCAAAGAACAAGTAGCCTATAACGATGCTCACGCACGTTATGACCGTGGAGTTTCATGGGTTTTTGAATCACTTCATGCCAATGAAGCTGCTACTCGCAAGCAAATGATTAGCTTATTGAAATTAAAACCAGGTATGAAAGTGCTGGAAGTTGGAGCAGGAACTGGCAAAGATTCAGCTTATATTATTGATAAAATTACCCCAGGCGGACACGCAGTTTTATCTGATTTATCGCCAGCGATGTTGAGTCACGCCAAACAAAAATTTGCTGATAAAAAAGATGTTACGATTGATTATTTCATCGGAAATGGCTCTTATTTACCATTTGAAGATAATTCATTCGATGCCCTTTTTCATTTCGGAGGAATCAATACATTCTCGGAAAGAGCCAAAGCTTTTGAAGAATTTAACCGTGTGGTAAAAGTAGGCGGACGAGTGGTTGTTGGCGATGAAAGCGTAGGAGCATGGCTTCGTGACCAAAAAACGTATCAAATCTTGATGGATGCTAATCCAATGTTTGCGGATTTAGTACCAATGCAAGATTTGCCAAAAAACATCAAAGATGTAAAACTCCAATGGATATTCGGAAATGGATATTACGTTCTTGATTTCAAGAAAACGAAAAAAGCTCCGACTGTAAATGTAAATCTTCAAATTCCAGGTAAAGATTTTAAAGACAACTGGAAAATCAGAGCCGATAGAAATCGTAAGAAGTAACCCCAACCGCTGCGGCGGACCGCCCCTAAAGGGGAGTAAAAGAGAATTAAAATAATGATAATAGAATCAAACCTAAATTCCCCTTCAGAGGTTAGGGGTGCATGGAAAAAATGCGGCCTCGTTTATAAACCCGATGGTAGTTTATCGCATAGCCGTTCGCATGCACAAGTGCCTTATGCGTACAAGCACAAAGATTTTCTAAGAGTTTATTTCTCTTCAAGAGACGATAACGGTTATTCTCGCCCAACATTTATTGATGTTGATTACGACGACCCAACCAAAATTCTTTACATCCACGATACATTTGTATTGGATTTAGGAGGCCCGGGCGAGTATGACGAAACAGGTGCAATGCCTTCATGGTTTGTGCCGCAACCAAATGGAGATATTTGGTTGTATTATACTGGTTGGAACAGAACTCACAACTCATATCGCCTTTCGATGGGACTTGCAGTAAGTACCGATGGCGGTTTGAACTTCAAGAAAATGTTTCGTGGCCCAATCATGGACCGCTCAATTCATAATCCAATTTGGGCAGCACAACCTTCGGTGATGTTTGTTAACGGAAAATGGATGATGTGGCATATTTCAGGTCAGAAATGCGAGTATATTCATGGCTATCCTGAACCTTTCTACGATTGCCGAGTTGCAGTTTCAGATGATGGTATTAATTGGACTTCAACGGGGGATATTGCCCTTCCTTTTGATGATTTCCTACATGCCGTAGGTCGTCCGAGTGTATTTCACGAAGATGGTATTTTCAAGATGTATTACTCATACCGTCATACACGTGATTATCGCACCGACCGCAATCAAAGTTATCGTCTGGGTTACGCTGAGTCGATTGATGGCTACAAGTGGGAACGTAAAGATGATTTAGTTGGTATCCATAAATCAGAAAATCCAGCCGATTTTGATTACCAAATGATAAATTATGCTCACTGTTATGAACATAATGGCAAGAAATATTTGTTGTATAATGGTAATGGTTTCGGAGCAGCTGGTTTTGCCTACGCTGTTTTGGAAAAATAAATACAAATAGCTGACCGATGTCATTCTTTTCTGAGCGGCTCAAAGGCTAAATTTGCACCATAATAAAGCAATGTTTACCATGAAAGAACAATTCAACAAAGACGGATATATTATCATCAAAAACTTCTTTTCTAAAGAAGAAATTAATAAAATTTACACAGAAGCTCGTAGTCTTTTTGCCTTGCAAATAGAGCGAGTTTTGGGCAAAAAAGTTGACATCAACGACCGAGATACTTTCGAGCAAGCCATGTTCGATTTATTCGAGGCCGATTTTACAACTTTTGTGAATACAGGAAAGCAAGCACAACACCTAATTTCGTTGCATCATTTGGGTACTGACCCTAAAATCATCAATGTATTGAAAGATTTAGGTTATGAATTTCCGATGATTGGTGTTCGTCCTGCGATGCAATTCAACAGCCGATATTTATCAAAAGGTGGTAGCCACTGGAAACTCGGTGCTCACCAAGACTGGAGAACTGGTCAAGGATCACTTGATAGTATTGTTATGTGGTTTCCGATGGTTGATTGTGGTGCCGATTTGGGTGCTTTACAAATAGTACCAGCGAGCCATACAATTGGTCTTTTAAAAGCCGATACTTCGGGCTATTTAGGAAGTATTCAAGAAGCTATTCCAGAAGAAGATTATGTACAAACTCAATTTGAAGTTGGTGATTTATTAGTTTTCTCAGCATTTTTGGTTCACCGTTCGGGCGAAAATATCACTAAAAACATTCGTTGGTCGATTCAGTTGCGTTATAATAATATGGCAGAGCCGACCTTCAAAGAAAGAGGTTTTCCGATGCCATATATCTACAAACCAGAAGAAAACTTGGTAACGCCAGACTTTCCGAAAAAAGAACAACTCGAAGAGGTTTTCGCATAAAATATCATCGGCGAACAAGATATTCGCCCCATATAATTATAAAGCGTATCAAATCAAGAATAAAACCATTATTTCAGATGGAATTTCTTAATTTGATACGCTTTTTGTGTATTTTCGCCATAATAGTTTTTCATTGATTATAATTTATTAAAAAAATATTTTTTAATAAATTAAATTATGATAAAATATTATATCTTTCAGCTTTAATTATGGTGTACTAAAATAAATAATTTTTACCTTTGTGAAATATTTTTATTTTAGCGAATAAAACCTAAAACTACGACAATAATGGAGCAACAGCTTATTACAACTGACCCTATTGCCTACGAAAAGATTCCAACCAAGATTTTTAAAGATTCAAAGGAAGCATCGAATGCCGTGGCTCACGAAATCGCCGAATTAATCAGAGAACGCCAACGCCAAAACCGCAATTGTATTTTAGGTCTTGCTACGGGTTCTTCTCCAAAATCGGTTTATGCGGAGTTAATCCGAATGCACCGTGAAGAAGGTTTGAGCTTTAAAAATGTGGTTTCTTTTAACTTAGATGAGTATTTCCCGATGGAACCAGACTCTTTGCAGAGTTATGTCAGATTTATGAAGGAACAACTCTTCGACCATGTGGACATTCCAAAAGAGAATTATTTTATTCCAGACGGAACAGTTCCTGCAAGCAAAGTAAAAGATTTTAGCGAAGAATATGAGCGTAAAATAGATGCCGTTGGTGGTTTAGACTTTCAATTATTAGGTATTGGTGCAAATGGACACATTGGTTTTAATGAGCCAGGGTCGTTAGTAAATTCACGCACTCGCTTGATGATGCTCGACCACTCAACTCGTGTAGCTGCCGCTTCTGATTTTGGTGGTAGCTTGGTAAAAGTGCCAAAGAAGGCCATTACAATGGGAGTTGCGAAAATCTTGAGTGCCAAAAGAGTAGTCTTATTGGCTTGGGGTGAAAGAAAAGCACCAGTAATTGCCGAAGCAGTTGAAGGTCGTGTAACCGAGACAATTCCAGCATCATACTTACAGACACACCCAAATGCCATGTTTGTCATTGACGAACGTGCCGCTCACGAGCTTACTCGTATGCGTACACCATGGGTTGTGGAAGACGTTGAATGGTCAAGCAAAATGGTCAAAAAAGCCGTTACAAACTTGGCCCTGACGCTCGGTAAGCCAATCTTAAAATTAACAAATAAAGATTATAACGATAATGGATTAAGTGACCTATTGGCTCGCCACGGACAAGCTTATGAGATAAATATTGATGTCTTTAATCAATTACAGCACAGTATTTCGGGCTGGCCAGGTGGAAAGCCTAATGCTGATGACACCAATCGTCCAGAAAGGGCTTTACCTACTAAAAAACGTGTAATTATATTCAGTCCACACCCTGATGATGATATCATCTCAATGGGAGGCACTTTCCAACGTTTGGTTGACCAAGGACACGACGTACACATTGGTTATCAAACTTCGGGAAATATCGCCGTAGCAGATGATGAAGCCATTCGTTTTATTGATTTCGTAGTTGATTTTAATGATAAATTTGGCATCGAAAACAAAGAAACGCAACAACTCTTTGCTGATGCAAAAGAATTTTTGAAGAATAAAAAAGATAGCGATGTTGATACTGATGGCGTAAGATATGTAAAAGGTTTGATTCGTAGAGGTGAAGCAAAAGCCACTTGCCGTTTTGTGGGTATTCCAGAAGAAAATGTTCACTTCATGGATATGCCTTTCTACGAAACTGGGCGTATCGAGAAAAAACCGCTGGGAGCAGATGATGTAGCGATAGTTGCCGATTTAATAGAATCAATTAAACCTCATCAAGTATATGCTGCTGGCGACTTAGCTGACCCACACGGCACGCACAAAGTATGTTTAGATGCTATTTTTGCGGCAGTTGAGCAACTCAAACACAAAAACTTTATGAAAGATTGTTGGGTTTGGTTGTATCGTGGTGCTTGGGCAGAGTGGGATATTCACGAAATCGAAATGGCAGTACCGATGTCGCCTGACCAAGTTTTACAAAAACGTATGGGTATCTTTAAGCATCAGTCTCAAAAAGACGGTGTGGTGTTCCAAGGAACAGATGCTCGTGAGTTTTGGCAACGTGCCGAAGAGCGTAACCGTGGAACGGCTCAACTATATAACAAACTTGGCTTGGCAGAATACGAAGCGATGGAAGCGTTTGTTAGATGGAAGTTTTGAAATAATGATTAATGTTTGATGGTGAATGTTAAATTATTCATACAAAAACGGTCGTAAGAATTAATCTTACGACCGTTTTTTAATTATTGCCAGGCTTTGATAATTAAATATTTATCATTCACCATTAAACATCTTACAAGTGAATAACCTCACCATAAGCAGCGGCAGCCGCTTCCATGATGGCTTCTGACATGGTTGGGTGTGGGTGAACCGACTTGATGATTTCCATACCTGTTGTTTCGAGTTTACGAGCTACAACGGCCTCGGCAATCATTTCAGTTACGTTATTACCAATCATGTGACAACCTAACCATTCGCCGTATTTAGCATCGAAAATCACTTTTACGAAACCTTCTGATACGCCACCAGCTTTTGCTTTACCCGATGCTGAGAATGGAAATTTACCAACTTTTACTTCGTAACCTGCTTCTTTAGCAGCTTTTTCAGTGTAACCAACCGAAGCAATTTCTGGCGAGCAGTATGTACAACCTGGGATATTTTTGTAGTCAAGTGGCTGTGGGTGGTGTCCCGCAATTTTCTCGACACAAATAATACCTTCGGCCGATGCTACGTGAGCCAATGCTTGTCCTGGAGTTACATCACCGATAGCATAATATCCTGGGATATTTGTCTCGGCAAAACCATTTACCAAAATCTTGCCTCTATCAGTAGCAATACCTACATCTTCCAAACCAATGTTTTCGATATTTGCTACGATACCCGCTGCTGATAATACAACATCAGTTTCGATTTTGATTTCGCCTGTTGGAGTCTTAACAGTTGATACACACCCACTTCCCGAAGTATCTACTTTTTCTACGCTTGAGCTTGTGTAGATTTCAATACCCAATTTCTTATAGATTTTTGCCAATTCTTTCGATATGTCTTCGTCTTCTACAGGAACGATGTTTGGCATAAACTCTACGATAGTTACTTTCGTACCCATACTTGCATATACATATGCAAACTCAACACCGATTGCTCCCGAACCCATCACCAACATCGAAGCTGGTTGTTTTTCGAGGCTCATTGCTTTGCGGTATTCAATTACTTTCTCACCATCAAGCGGCACGTTTGGTAATTGTCTTGCTCTTGCACCCGTTGCAATGATGATGTGCTTTCCTTCTACGTCAATTTTTTTACCTTCTGCATCAGTAACCTCTACTTTTTTGCCCGTTTTTACTTTTCCGTAACCATTGATTACGTCAATTTTATTTTTCTTCATCAAGAAAGTTACACCTTTGCTCATGCCTTCGGCAACGCTGCGTGAACGCTTGATAACTGCACCAAAATCTGCATGAGCCTCACTCACTTGGATACCATAATCTTTTGCGTGCTTGATGTACTCAAATACTTGAGCCGATTTTAACAACGCTTTTGTTGGAATACAACCCCAGTTGAGGCAAATACCACCTAAATTTTCTTTTTCGATGATGGCTGTTTTCAAGCCTAATTGTGATGCACGAATAGCAGCTACATAGCCGCCCGGCCCACTTCCAAGTATAACAACGTCGTATTGTGCCATAAAATGTTTCTTGTTAATTGAAAACTCGGTGCAAAATTAGACAAAATAGCTGATACTCAAAAGATAGGGCAGAATATGTTAGAAATGAGGCAAAAAAGTATTGGATAAATTTGGGGTTTTAATACGAGGGTTGGCAAAATCTATAAAATGAAAAATATTATCTTTTTAAAATTGATTGGATTATAATTAAGCTTACATCTAAGACTTATAGAAATTCAATGTGAAGTAGTAAAATGGAAATATTTAAGAATATTGATAAAGCAGTTAAAAAGCGTATTTCTTAGTGACAATTTACATAGATTTTATAGTGTAAATTTTGTGGATTTTATAAGGATAAATGGCTATGAGAAACTACAAAATAGTGTAATCATTTAAAAAGAATTTTTAGTATCATAGCGTTGATAATCAGTTAAAATTTATGTTAGTAATTTTATTCAACCTTTATATAAAAGACTATTTAATGTGTAATTATAAAAAAAATAATCACAGAAACACATTTATTAAAAAAATTTAAAAACACGTTTTTGTTTAATTTTTCCTTGTTTTTGTTCTATTTAATGCCGTTTTTTCAAAAAAACACACAATTTAACATTAACTAAACATTTACCCGTTAATCAAAAATTAATAAAAAATTATTGAGGTGTTAATACATTTATCGAAGAGTTTTAAAACAAAATTTTATTTTAATTTATTAACCTAAGTAAAAGTATGAAGAAAACATTACGACAGTTTTTTTATGCCTTCATCTTTTCTCTTTCAGCGTTTGCGGGTTTTGCCCAAAACATGAAAATTAAAGGAAAAGTAACCGATGATGGAGGTTCTGCACTTTATGGTGTCAACGTATCCGTAAAGGGTTCTACAAAAGGAACAATTTCTGATGACAAAGGTGAATACACAATTGAGGCAGCTCAAGGAAGTGTACTAACTTTTAGTTATATCGGATTTGCTCCAAGCAACGTAACTGTTGGAAATTCAAGTGTTATCAATGTAAGTTTAACTCCTGAAGCAGGTGCTTTGAATGAAGTTGTTGTAACGGCTTTGGGTATCTCGAAAGAAGCTCGTAAAGTTGGTTACGCCGTAACAACTGTAAGTGGCGACCAAATGACTAAAGCACGTGAAACAAACGTAGCTTATTCAATGGCTGGTCGTGTTGCTGGTTTGAATATTTCTGGTACGAATGGTGGTTCGGGATCTTCGGCAAGAATTTTATTGAGAGGTATGGCAAGTTTCACGGCGAGTTCTCCTCTGATTGTATTAAATGGTGTGCCGATTGACAATACACAAAGAGGTAGTGCAGGTGAGTGGGGTGGTGCAGATAACGGTGATGGTATCTCAAACCTAAACCCTGATGATATCGAAAGTATGTCGGTTTTGAAAGGTGCTTCGGCATCAGCACTTTATGGTGCGAGAGCTGCTAACGGTGTAATTTTGATTACAACTAAATCTGGTAAAAAAGGCAAAATGTCGGTTGATTATAACCTTAATACTGCTGCCGAACAAGCAATTAACTTTACAGACTATCAGTATGTATATGGTCAAGGTTTAAATGGACAAAAACCAACCAACACAGTTAGTGCATTGAATAGCGGAATGTTGAGCTGGGGTTCAAAATTAGATGGTTCTTCAACTATCCAATTTGATGGTAAAAACTACCCATATTCTGCTGTAAAAAACAATATTAGCAATTTCTATCGTACGGGTTCTTCGATTACCAATTCTTTGGCTATTGCCAGCGGTAATGAAACAGGAAACTTCCGTTTATCACTTGCAAACCTTGATAACAACTCTATTCTTCGTAATAGTGGCCTTGACCGTAAGACATTCAACTTTAACGGTTCGCAGAAATTTGGTCAGAAGCTCAAAGTAGATTTGATGGTGAATTATGTTGATGAGAAAAACACCAACAAACCACAATTGAGCGATGGTCCAATGAATGCCAATAACGTAAACTTCTTGGCAACCAACGTTGACCAGTCTATCTTGATGCCTGGCTATGATGCAAGCACCGAAAATGGTAATGAAATTCAGTATAACGATGATATTTACGTAACTAACCCTTGGTTTGTAGTAAATCGTTATAGAAATGACGTAAAACGTAAGCGTATTCTTTCGGCTATCACAGCTAAATATGATATTACAAAAAATATCTACGGACAAGTACGTTTAGGTTATGACTTATTGAATGATGGAACATTTAAAGTAACACCAACTGGTACAGCTTATTCAAATGGACAAAAAGGTGGATTAGATGATTTATCGAAATCGACAACTTCTGAATTAAATGCAGAGGCGATCTTGGGTGGTAGTTTCAAAGTTGTAGATGATTTCTCAATTGATGCAATTGCGGGTGCGGCTATTCGTAAAAACAAATACGATATGCTTCGTGTAGGTGGTGGGCCGTTCGTGATTCCATTCTTCTATAGCCCATACAACGTTTTATCATTCAACCGTGACTATGGCTATAATGAAAGACAAGCAAATTCGGCATTCTACTCGCTCGATTTTAATTTCAAAAATCAATTAATTTTATCGACAACTGGCCGTTATGATGCGTTCTCAACTTTACCAAAAGACAACTACGGAATCTTTACACCATCGGTTTCGTTGAGCTATGATTTTACAGAACTCGTTAATTCTTCAAAATTAAGCTACGGTAAATTCAGAGCTTCGTATGCAGTAGTAAGCGGTGAACCAGCAAGCCCGTACAGTACATCTCAGTATTACAGTGTAGGAGGTGCCATTCAAGGCATCACAACGGGGTCGTTTAGCAGTACACTACCAAACTTATTCTTGAAACCATATACGCTTTCAGAATTTGAAGTTGGTACAGAATTGAAATTCTACAAAAACCGTTTAGGTCTCGATTTAGCTTACTTCAACCGTAAAACTAAAAACGAAATCATCAATGGTTCATTATCAGAAGCAACAGGTTTCAGTAACCAACAAATCGGTACTGGTTCAACTCAAAACTCAGGTTTAGAAGCTTTAGTAATGGGTGTGCCTATTGAAACGGGCGGTTTGAAATGGACAACCTCATTCAACTTTACTTGGATTAAAAACAAAATCGTTGAAATCAATGGTTCTGGCTCGGCTGACCAACAATTAGGTTTAGGAACTTACCGCCCATTAAACGCTAACACTGCTTTGATTAAAGGCTTACCTGGTCCACAAATCATGGCTAATGACTACGTGTATGATGCACAAGGAAGAATTGTAGTTGACGCAACTGGTATTCCCGAAGCATCAGCTCGTAAGCCAATGGGTTCGGTTTTACCTAAGTTCTATGGTGGTTTCAATAACGAAGTTAGCTACAAAAACTTTAACCTATCATTCTTGTTAGACTATCGTTTTGGTAATAAAGTGCTTTCGGCTACAAACTATTATACAATCTTCCGTGGTTTGAACCAAATGACTCTTGAGGGTCGTGAAACTGGTGTAGTAGCTGCTGGGGTAACAAAAGACGGTGCAACAAACACAGTAAATGTACCAGCTCAAACTTACTACCAAAACTTGGCACGTAGAATTTCAGCATTGAACGTAATGGATGGAAGTTTCATCAAGCTTCGTCAAGTTACGCTCGGATACTCTTTGAATCCTAAATTTTTAGGCAAAACACCTATCAAATCGGTTGAGCTTTCGTTGGTGGCAAGAAATCTCCTCACGTTGTTAAGACGCACGGACAACATCGACCCAGAGGCTGGTTTCTCACCAGTTCTTAATTATGCAGGTATCGAAGGAAACAGTTTACCATCGACTCGCACGTATGGCTTGAACCTAAATGTTAAATTCTAAAATTAGGCTTAAAATGAAAAAAATAGGATATATATTAATTCTGACCGTATTTTTCTCTTCATGTACTGATAACTTTGAAGAAATAAATACTGACCCGAACCGCACAAGTGCGGCAGTTTTCAACCCTAACTACCTTTTGTCTCAGTCGCAATTTGAATACGGAAATACTGGCTATTCACAGCTACTATTTCAAAGTATGTGGACACAAGTTTTGGCCTCTACATTCTCATATTACGGAAACGGAGATAAGTATGTTCCATCAGGTAGCTTTGTAGCGTACCAAGGGCGTGTACACGAAGAGACCTATCGTGCCGCTTCATTATCTTACGAGATGATGAATTTGGTAAAAGATAAGCCAGAAATGTCGAATCTTTATAATGTTGGCACAATCATGAAAGTGCTTTGCATGGCTCGTATTACTGATTGCTATGGTGATGTTCCATATTCTGAGGCTTTGAAAGCAAAAGAAGGAATCACTTTACCAAAATACGATACACAATCAAGCATTTATCCTGGAATGTTGACCGAATTAGATGCCGCAATTACTGCTCTTAGCACATCTAAGGTAAAACCAAGTGCTGATTTAATGTACGGTGGTGATATTGTAAAATGGAAAAAATTTGGTTATTCATTGATGTTGCGTTTGGCGATGCGTTTATCGAAAGTTGATGCCGCTGCCGCTAAAACTTGGGCTGAAAAGGCTTTTGCAGGTGGTGTTTTTGCAAGTATCGACGACAACGCTAAAGTTTTGACTGATAATGCTACCAACGGAAACAACACAAGTGGAGCTTTGAGAGTACCTGACGATTACCGTGAGGTTCGTTGGAGCAAAACTTTCATTGATTATTTAAAAGCAACTGCTGACCCTCGTCTGGGTGCAATTGCTGAAGTAGCACAAGCAGGGTATGCAAACAACACCAACCAAGCATTGGCAGGCGATAACACTGAGTCTATCCAAATTGGTCTTCCAAATGGTTATGATTTGAGTGGTGGCAATACAGATATTGCCAAACATCCACAATATCCTGGTGCTTCTGGTACAGGTGCTGATGTAGCTCGTGTTGGAAAGTACTCACGTCCACGCACTTCTGTTTTTATTGATAGAAGTGGTGTAAACTTCGTGATGACTTACGCTGAAACAGAATTACTTTTGGCTGAAGCAAAAGTGAAAGGTTGGAATGTAGGTGCAACATCTGCGGCAGACCACTACAAAAATGGGGTGAAAGCTGCTGCTGCTTCATTAGCACAGTTTAACTCAACTGCAGGCTCAGATGCAGCTATTGCAAAAGCAGTAGCGGCAATGGATGCTTACTTAGTTAAAAACCCATTAAACGTTAGTTCAACTGATGCTTCTATCAAGCAAATCAACGAGCAGATTTGGGTAGCAACTGGTATTACATTCAATTTTATTGAAAACTGGACTAACTGGCGTCGTTCGGGCTATCCTGCCTTGACTCCAGTTGTATATCCAAACGGATTCTCGAACGGAACAATTCCGAGAAGAATTCCTTATAAATCATCGGAACCATCTTACAATCCAGAGAATTATAAAACTGCGGTAGCAGCTATCAATGGTGGAGATACGTTCACTGCAAGAGTTTGGTGGGATAAATAAGTAGATTTGTTTCATATAGAAGTTAGTAGAAACGGAGCTATATTTGCTCCGTTTCTTTTGTTTAGTTCCTAACCCATTGTTTTTCGAGCAAAACCATGAATCGTCATTCATCAATTTTCATACAATCTCTTATTGTTTTTAGTACACTTCTTTTTGCTTCTTGCTCTTCAAAAAATAAGAAATTCGATAAACTTAGCTCGTCCAAAACGGGTGTAACTTTCATTAATAAAATAGAAGAAAGTGAAACTCTCAATGTACTTGAATACGAATATTTCTATAATGGAGGGGGCGTTGCAGCGGCTGACTTTAATAATGATGGTTTGCTTGATTTGTATTTTACGGCAAATCTTGCGAGCGATAAACTGTATATCAACAAAGGCGGGGAGTCTTTAAAGTTTGAAGATATAACCGAAGCGGCAGGAATTAGCTATAATGGAGAATGGAAAACGGGTGTTTCGGTGGTTGATATCAACAACGATGGCTGGAATGATATTTATATATCGGTTTCGGGAAATATTGATAATGCCGCTCTCCGAAAAAATAAGCTTTATATCAATAATAAAAACTTAACATTTACAGAAAAAGCGGCCGAATTTGGCCTTGATTGCAACGGCTATACCACACAAACAGCATTTTTTGATTACGACAAAGATGGCGATTTAGATGCCTACGTCATGAATCATAATGTAAAAGATTTTAACCGCTTCGATGTGCAGGCGGTTCATGCCATGCGAGACTCACTGGCGGGCGATAAATTACTCAAAAATGAAGGCGGGAAATTTATTGATGCTTCGGTTGAAGCAGGAATTAAAGGAAATCCGATTGGTTTTGGTTTGGGACTTCACATTGCTGACCTCAACAATGACAATTGGCCAGATATTTATGTTTCCAACGACTACATAGAATCTGATTATTTATATATTAATAACAAGAACGGAACATTTAGCGATAACATCTCCCAAATGACCGACCACACGAGTTATTATTCGATGGGAAATGACGTGGCCGACTTCAATAATGATTTACTGCCCGACATTTTCACACTTGATATGCTTCCCGAAGATAATAAACGTCAAAAACTCCTCTTTGGCCCCGATAATTATGAGGCGTATTTGTCAATGCTAAAAAATGGTTTTCACCCCGAAATCATGCGAAATATGCTTCAAATGAACAATGGTGATGGCACTTTTAGCGAAATTGGGCAGGTATCGGGTGTTTCCAATACAGATTGGAGCTGGTCGGCTCTCTTTGCCGATTATGATAATGATGGCTACAAAGATTTATTCGTGACCAACGGTTATCTGCGTGATTATACCAACATGGATTTCATGAAGTATTATGCTGACCAAAAAAATAGCGGTGAAAAAAGCCTCTTAGAAATTATCAAAGAGATGCCTTCTTCGCTCAACTCAAACTATATTTTCAAGAATAATGGCGATTTAACATTCTCAAATCTGACCAAAGATTGGGGAATCGAACACCCTGTCAATTCTCACGGAGCAATTTATGCTGATTTAGATAATGATGGCGACCTCGAACTGATTGTCAATAACATGAACGAAGAGGCGAGTATTTATAAAAACCTACAACAAGAAAACGACCCACAAAATTTTGTTTCGATTAGCTTAAAAAAGAATAACCAGAGCATAGAAGGTACAAAAATATACGCTTATTCGGGAGGATTGAAACAATACATCGAAGCCTCGAATCTTCGTGGTTTTCAGAGTAGTGTAGTTGCTCCGCTCCACTTCGGTTTAGGCAAAAACCAGAAAATTGATAGCGTCCGAATCGTTTGGAATGATAATTCTACGCAACTTATTACTAACCTTGCGGTTAATAAAATCTGCACAATAAATTATCAAAAAGGCGTAGAGTTTCAACCAAGCATTGAGCCAAATAAGTACTTTGATGAATTTCAAAACGTAGCTTTTAGTCACGGACAAATGCCGCTAAATGATTTCAGTCGACAAGTACTTTTACCACAAATGTACTCGTATCAAGGCCCTGCTTTGGCGGTTGGCGATGTCAATGGTGATAAATTGGAAGATGTATTTTTAGGTGGTGGAAAAGGTTTCAAAGGAAAAATACTTCTGCAAGATAAAGCGGGGACTTTCAGCGAAAAAGAACAAGCCGATTTCAAACAAAACGAACTTTGTACAGATGCCGATGCCGCTTTTTTTGATGCCGACCAAGATGGCGACAAAGACCTCTACGTGGTCAGTGGGGGATATGAATATTTAGTGGATGATTTTCTGCTCCAAGACCGCCTCTATCTGAATGATGGCAAAGGAAATTTTACAAAGTCAGAAGACAGACTTCCACCTATTCGTAATTCAAAAAGTAAAGTCGTGCCGTTTGATGCCGATAATGATGGAGATTTAGACTTGTTTCTGACGGGTTACGTAGTTCCGCATAATTATCCTGCGTATAATCCTTGTTCGTTTTTACTGAACGAAAAAGGTGTTTTTAAAGAAGTTCCAAACGAAATTTTCACCAAATTGGGTATTGTAACCGATGCCGTAGCAATTGATATAAATAAAGATGGACTAAAGGATATTGCCTTAGTTGGCGAGTGGATGCCCATAACGCTTTTGATGAATCAAAAAGGGGATTTTCAGAAAAAAGAATTGCCAAATCTCAATGGTTTTTGGCAAAGCATCGAAGCTGCTGACCTCGACCAAGATGGTGACCAAGACCTTGTTTTGGGAAATCTGGGGCTAAATTCACAGTATAAAGCTTCAGTAAGCGAGCCTTTCACGCTAACCGTAAAGGATTTTGATGGCAACGGCCTCATTGACCCGATAATGTCTTATTACATTCAAGGTAAAAGCCACCCAGCTTACAGTTTAGATGAATTGGCGGCTCAATTGCCTAATGTCCGAAAAAAATATACCAACTATCAATCCTTTTCAGAAGCCCAAACGAGCGATATTCTGACTTTTTTAGATGAAAAAGATTCTTTCACTAACAAAATCCATGAACTGGCTTCAGGTGTTTTGCTGAATCAAGGCGGAGAATTGAGTTTTATGAAACTTCCTGTTCAAGCTCAGTTTTCGATGGTGAATGCTATCAGCCTAAAAGACATCAACAACGATAAATTACCCGATTTGTTTTTAGCAGGTAATAATTCAAAAATGCGAGTAAGAATCGGTAATTTAGATGCCAATCACGGACAGGTTTTCGTCAATAAAGGAAAAGGGATTTTCGAGTTCGTATCGCAATCAAAATCGGGTTTAAATCTTCGTGGCGATGTTAAAAACATAGCTTTTGCGGGCGACAAACTGCTCTGCGGCATCAATAATGCTCCAATGAAGTTTTATCAACTACGAAAATAGCTTTTTATTCTTGCTTAAAACTGGTTATTCCCAATCAGTTTTAAGCATTTTTGCAATGATAAAACTGCCAATCAAAATTCCGAAGAAAACCAGCGAAAGATTGAAATTATAAATAATCATAGCTACCAAAGCCACCGAAGCGATAATTAAAGCAATTATTGGCGAAATTGGATAAAGCGGCACAAGGAAAGGGCGTTTAAGATTTGGCTCTTTTCTGCGTAAAACCAATAACGAAACCATCGAAAAAATATACATCGTCAAAGCACCAAAAGCTGAAAGAATGATAATATCGGCCGTTGAATTGCTCAAAAGTGCCACAATTCCAAAAACCATATTCAAGAGCAAAGCGTTGGCTGGCGTTTTAAATTTTGAATGAACATTACCCATAAATTTTGGAGCATTTCCTACTCTACCAAATTCAAAAGTTGCTCGTCCAGCCGCCAAAACTAAGCCGTGAAACGACGCAATGAGTCCGCAAGTACCAATACCCACAATGAGTTGATAAACCCCGCTCGTATCGCTCATGATTTTGCTCATAGCCATCGGTAAAGGCGAGTCAGTTACGCTTCCGTCAGCTTTATAAACAATTGATTCCCAGCCGTTTATTCCAACTGCCGTAATAAAAGTTAGCACGCACAAAACCACCAAAGTTGCCATTGCCGAGCCAAATCCCCACGTAATGTCTTTTTGTGGATTATTCGATTCTTCGGCCACATTTGCCAAACCTTCAATTCCCAGAAAAAACCAAATCGCAAACGGCAAAGCCGCAAAAGCTCCACTCCAACCATTCGGCAAATTATTGGTTAATAGGTTTTTTACTTCAAATTTAGGAAAAGTAAAATACCAAAAAATAATCAAACCCAAAACCGCCAAAACCGTGATGACCAACTCAAATGCCGAGGCGAGTTTTGTGCCGAGAATATTCAGTAAAGTAAAAACCAAATATGCTCCAATGGCCACACCTAAAATAGAAAGCTGCGGAAAAACGGCATTGAAATAAGCCCCAATTCCAACCGCAATGGCTGGTGGAGCAAACAAAAACTCAATATTTTGAGCCATTCCAGCCAAAAATCCCCATTTTTTTCCCAAAGCACGGTTTGCATAATCGAAAGCTCCACCCGCTTGCGGAATCGCACAGGCCAATTCGGCATAACTCAATGAAAAAGTAATATACAGAATAATTACAAAGAAAGTTGCAATAGCCATTCCAAAAGTACCGCCCTTTTCGAGGCCAAGATTCCAACCAAAATACATTCCAGAAATAACATAGCCAACGCCTAAGCCCCAGAGAAGGGTAGGAGTTAAGCTTTTTTGAAGTTTTTGTTCGTTTGATGGTTCGAGGTTTGAAGACATGGCAAGGTTTTAGTATTGAGTTAATAACCTTAAAGTAAGGTCTTTAATCGCAAAAAATCAAGTGATAAATCTCACTAATCTAAAAATCTTATAAATCCTGCTATGTTTTGGTTTATGTTCTGTAATTTTGTAAAAAAAGCCCAAGAAATGTCTCATACCTCTGCTTTTCGATGTTGTTGCTGCTGTTTCTGCTAACTATTTATAATCAGATAGTTCATTTCTCCTTATTTCTAACACAAAGACTTTCATAAAGGATGGTGATAACATTCAATCATTCTTTCACTCAATAATTCATCATTGATTTTTCTATGCAAAATCTAAAAATTTATAATACGCTTTCTCGTCAAAAAGAAGAATTTCAGTCTATCACGCCCAACCACGTAGGTATGTACGTTTGTGGGCCAACGGTTTACAATAATGTTCACTTAGGTAATGTCCGCACGTTTATGACCTTTGATGTACTTTACCGTTATCTCACACACATTGGCTACAAAGTGCGTTATGTTCGCAATATCACCGATGTTGGTCACTTAGTAGGTGACGGCGACGAAGGTGAAGATAAAATCGGCAAAATGGCGAAGCTCGAAAAGCTCGAACCAATGGAAATTGTGCAACGTTATACCAACGATTTTCACACAGTTTTGGAGCAATTCAACTTCCTACCTCCAAGCATCGAGCCGACTGCTACTGGTCACTTAATCGAACAAATTGAGGCCGTTAAAACCTTGATAGAAAAAGGTTTAGCTTACGAATCGAACGGTTCTGTTTATTTTGATATTAATAAATACAACGAAGGCGGACACGAATACGGCAAACTTTCGGGTAGAATCTTGGAAGACCTCTTGAATGAAACACGTGAGTTGGACGGACAAGCCGAAAAACGCAATCCGCTTGATTTTGCCATCTGGAAAAAAGCAAGTCCTGAACACATCATGCAATGGCAAAGTCCTTGGGGAATGGGTTTTCCAGGTTGGCACTTAGAATGTACTTGCATGAGTAGCAAGTATTTAGGAGCTACTTTCGATATTCATGGTGGTGGCATGGATTTAAAATTCCCGCACCACGAATGTGAAATTGCACAGGGTGTAGGAATCACGGGCAAAGAGCCAGTAAGATACTGGATGCACTCGAATATGCTTACAGTAAACGGACAAAAGATGTCGAAATCTTTGGGAAACTCGTTTCTTCCAGCCGAGCTTTTTGCGGGAAGCCATGCTTTGCTCGAACAACCATACAGCCCAATGACGGTGCGTTTCTTTATGCTACAATCGCAATACAGAAGTACGCTTGATTTCTCGAACGATGCCCTAAAAGCAGCACAAAAAGGCTTCAGAAGATTGACAAATGGACTCAGAATAGCAAAAACGCTTACTTTCGAGCCAGTTGAAGTTGCCATTGACGAAAAGAAAAAACAAGATATCGAAAAATCAATCGTGGCTTTTTATGATGCCATGAACGATGATTTGAATACTGCAGTTGCGATTGCTCAATTATTTAACTTGCTGAAATATGTAAACATGATTTACATGAACCAGTTGCAACCTGCCGCTATTGGTGAAGAAACTTTCAATGAGCTAAAAGAAAAGTTTGTGCTTTTTATTGAAGGAATTTTAGGTTTGAAAGAAGAAAAATCTGAAAACTCAGACGCAGTTCTGAATGGTATGTTAAATCTTTACCGAGAATACAAAGCCGCTCAACAATACGATAAAGTTGACGAAATCAGAAGCTATTTTAAAGCCAACGGCATGTCAATCAAAGATATGAAACATCGCATTGACTGGGCTTGGGAAGAGTAATTTACTCCTTTTTATAACCTTGAAAAGGTCGGAATTGTAAATTCCGACCTTTTTTATTTCCGATTTGTAATAAAACTAAATTTTCATCTGCTTAAATGTGTAAAATAACACACTTCCATAACCAACAATTAGCATCAGATGAAAAGGCACTAAACCGTAGTTGCTTTGATAAATCTCAATAACCAGAACTACAATAAAATAAAGCATCAACAAAAGCTCAATCCAAGTGCTTTTACCAAGGTTTTTTGTCAAGTATTTATTTCCTCGCCACGAATCCGATTGTTTGTTTACATTAAACTTGGGTGTACGCACAAATGGTGTTTTGCGACCCATCCAACCTTCAACTACGGCAATAGTATTATGAAAAGAAAGCCCCATCATAAATAACAAAAACAGCACAAATCTCTTCACAAATTCAAAAAAACCAAGTCCAGTTTTTCGGAAAGAAATCCAGTAGAAGCCCCCTAAAATCACCCAACTTACTTGAAATAAAGCAGTATATCGAAAAAACACATCGAATCTATCAGAGTTTGAAGTAATAAGCATTACAGGTAAGCTCAGAATCGACAGGAAAAATACTGCAACAAAAACCGCACTATTCATCAAATGATAAAAACCGTGTAATTTCGTAGAAACACTTAAATGACTGTCTTTCAATAGCTTACTTATATTTTTCGACACACATTCAGCCGCACCTTTCGTCCAACGATATTGTTGAGATTTGACCGCACTCATCGTTACGGGCAGTTCGGCGGGGCATCCAACGTTTTCTAAATATATAAATTTCCAGTCTCGCATTTGAGCCCGATAACTTAGGTCTAAGTCTTCGGTCAAAGTATCAGCCGACCAGCCTCCTGCGTCTTCGATTGTAGATTTTCGCCAAATTCCTGCTGTGCCATTGAAATTGATAAAATGATTTTTAGCATTTCGTCCGCCTTGTTCAATCGTGAAATGAGCATCTAAACCAAAGGCTTGAAGCTTAGTCAGCAAAGAATAGTTTTCGTTGAGGTGTTGCCAGCGAGTTTGTACTACTCCAACTTTCTGTGCTGCAAAATGGGGAATTGTTTGTTGAAGAAAATCGACTGGCGGAACAAAATCAGCATCAAAAATAGCGATAAATTCGCCTTTACAAATTTTCATTCCATAAGCCAATGCACCAGCCTTAAATCCTTTTCTATCTTCTCGTCTAATCTGCTGAATATCAATCCCATATGCTTGTATTTCTTTTACTTTTCGAGCAATAATTGCTACCGTTTCGTCGGTTGAGTCATCTAAAACTTGAATTTCAAAACGGTCTTTTGGATAATCAAAAGCTGCAACCGCATCAATCAATCGCTCAACAACGTAAAGTTCGTTATAAATAGGAAGTTGAATCGTTACGAAAGGGGAGGTATCAATTGATAATTGATAATTAATAGTTGATAATTGTTTTTTGCCTAAATAATTAATAATCAGACTCAACTGCACCAAGCTATAAGAAAAAATAAAAACCAACGGAATGGCGTAAATGACAAGAATGAATAACTCCATTGACTTTTACAAATATTTAAAAATAGTAGTAATAATCTTATAACCAGCCAGAATAGTACCTTTCACAGTTCCCGAAATCTTTGACTTTCCTACTCTACGGCGGTAATTGACAGCCATTTCGGTAGTATTCATTTTCATTTTGGCGGCTTTTAGCTGCATTTCTACTGTCCAACCATAGGTTGTGTCTTGCATATTTAAAGCCAAAAGCGATTCAAACTTTATTGCTCGGAAAGGTCCTAAATCGGTATAATGCACACCATAAAACAAACGCATAAGATTTGTAGCCAGCCAATTACCAAAAATTTGTGGAATGGTCATTGAGCCAGCTTGACGCTCACCCAAGGCTCTTGAACCAATCACCATATCATAATTTTGCTCAGTAATTGGTTTTATCAATTCTCGCATTTCTTCAGGATAATCCGAATAGTCGGCATCTAAGAAAACTACAATTTCAGGTTTTTGTTTTTTTGCGTAATCAATCCCTTTTAAGCACGCAAATCCATAGCCTTGTCGGGGCTCATCTAAAACCGTTGCTCCTGCCTGACGAGCAACTTTTGAGGTTTCATCGCTCGAATTATTATTTACAACGATAACCTCTCCAACAATATCTTTTGGAATTTCGGCAATGACTTTATCAATAGATTTTGCTTCGTTGAAAGCTGGAATGATGACGATTATTTTCATTAAAATTATATTTCGACTGCAATTTAGGCTTTTTCTACTTACACAAAGGTATGCAAGCCGACAAAGTATGTGAATTTTAGAAACTCTTTAAATTATTAATGTCTTAATCTTCAAATCTTAGCTATTAATTTTGAAGAGTAGCTTCGTAATCATAACCTAAACTCACTTTTTTGAATTTTTGGCATAAGATTTGACTTATTTCGAGAAATTCTTGTAGCTTTGCGTTCCTAAAATGAAGAAGTACTCATACATATCACGTGCTTTTGGACTTTTGATGTTCATGATGGTGATGCTGACGAGCGTTTTCGGCAAGCAGCTACCCCAACAAAAACATGATAAGCCCAATAAACCAAAGCAAGAGAAGTCTGACAAAAAGCAGCAATCTGAAAACCAAACAGTTGTTAGCGAGTTGTCGTTGGAGGTGGTTGTACCCAGCCATGCGTTCGACTTCAACCACGACGCCCTCATTTTACCTACTCCGCAAGTTATTTATCTAAATATCGAAAAAACGGCTAAAGTTTTCACGAAGCCAATTTTCATACTTTCTTATTTCGAGAATCTCTACGAGCATTTTATTGCTCCCAACGCCCCATAAATCTTTCGCTCTGAAAGAAATATATTTTTTTCTTTCCTTTTATTGCTTGAATCATGAGTCCTTCGTGATTCCATGTATTATTTTCTATCAAATTTTATTTATTACAAACATTTCCCTAAAATGAGAAACAAAGGTGGTATAGTCGCTCTATTGGTGGCTTTTTTAGCAATTAGTATTTATTTCTTGGCTCGTACTTGGAAAGCCAACGATATTAGAAAAGACGCAGAAGCGTATGCAACAGATAAATCAGGTAAAGTAGATTACACAAAAAAACAACGCTACTTAGATTCACTTTGGAAACAACCAGTTTTCTTAGGAATGACTACTACTGAAGACTTAATGAAGCAAGAATTAGGCTTAGGTCTTGACCTTCAAGGTGGTATGAGTGTTATTTTGGAGGTTTCTCCAACCGAAATCGTTCGTGCATTGGCTGGCTCACGTGACCCTAAAGTAGCGACAGCTATCTCGAAAGCACAAGAAAGAGCAGCAACAAGCAGCACAAACTTCGTCGATTTGTTTGCGGATGAGTTTAAGAAAGTTGCTCCAGATACAAAATTAGCGAGCATTTTCTCGAATAGTTCTAACCGTGGTGTATTGAGTTTAGAATCTTCTGATAGTCAAGTTGTTAGCTATATCAAGAAAGAAGTTGATGGTGCTTTCGACCGTGCATTCCGTATTATCCAAACACGTGTTGATAAATTTGGTGTGGCTAACCCTAACTTACAACGTTTGTCAGGTACTAACCGTATCCAAGTTGAATTACCGGGTGTTGACAATCCACAACGTGTGCGTAAATTACTTTCGGGTGCTGCAAAATTGGAGTTCTGCGAAGTTTATACAATGCAAGAAATCGCTCCAGCATTTGATGGTCTGGCGGCTATTTTATTACAAATGGATGCTGATGCAAAGGCTTCTGCTAAAACTGATTTAGGCAAAATAGCAGGAACGCCTGCCGCAGGAAAAGGCGATAATTCAGCAACTGCAACGAACGATACTTCAAAAAATAGCTTGGCAGCGAAATTGGCTGGTGGAAGCAAAACAGATACGTCTAAGAAAGATTCGGCGGCTTTGGCTCAACGTCAAACAAACGCATTCAGTAATTTATTTATCGGAACTGGCTACGGTGTGGCTGTACGTGTAAAAGATACATCACGAGTGAACACAATCATGCGTCGCCCAGATGTACAGGCACTTTTCCCAGCAAATGCAAGTGCATTATACGATGTAAAACCACGTGCTAATGGTACGAACGCAAGCGAGGAAATCGTTGATATGTATTTTGTGAAAGACTTAGGTAAAGCTCCGTTGGAAGGTGATGTTGTAACAAACGCAACACAAGATTTTGACGAAAGAGGCAAGCCAGCAGTTGAAATGCAAATGAATGCAGAAGGTGCAAGAAAATGGAAAGCGTTGACTGGTGCAAATATTGGTCGTCCGATTGCTATCATTCTTGATAACTTCGTTTATTCAGCTCCAAACGTAAACGGTGAAATCGGTGGTGGACGCTCAAGCATCAGCGGTAACTTTACTGTCGAAGAGGCTCTCGATTTAGCAAACGTATTGAAAGCGGGTAAACTTCCTGCTCCAACAAACGTAATCTCAGAAGACATCGTGGGTGCAACCGTAGGTTCGGAAGCTGCTCGTGCGGGTATCCTTTCATCAATTATTGGTGTATTGTTCGTATTAGCTTTCGTAATGATTTATTACAACAAGGCTGGTTTGATTGCTAATATTGCCCTTATCGTTAACTTATTCTTACTTTTAGGAGTAATGGCATCTTTTGGTGCAACACTTACATTGCCAGGTATTGCAGGTTTAGTATTATCGGTTGGTATGTCGGTCGATGCAAACGTTTTGATTTACGAGCGTATCAAAGAAGAGTTAGTTTTGGGTAAAACATTCCCAGTGGCCGTGCGTGATGGTTTCACAAATGCGATGTCATCAATCATTGACTCAAACGTTACGACTTTAATTACGGGTGCGGTGATGTTTATCTTTGGCTCAGGCTTGATTCTTGGTTTTGCAACAACTCTTTTGATTGGTATTTTCACTTCATTATTCTCGGCGATTTTTGTTTCAAGATTATTGTTTGAATACTATATCAGCAAAGGAAAAACGGTTTCTTTCTTTACAAAATGGACAGAGAAATTATTCAAAGATTCAAACTTTGATTTCGTATCGAAACGTAAATTGTACTATACAATTTCAAGTGCGATTATCATCTTAGGTATTGTTTCTATTTTCTTCAAAGGATTTGGTTTAGGTGTTGATTTCTTGGGTGGTCGTACGTACGTAGCGAAATTTGAAAAAACTGTCAATACTGAAGAAGTAGATGCCGCTTTGAAAGCAACTTTTGAAGGACAAGCAACTGAGATTAAAACTTTCGGAGGTTTCGACCAAGTAAAAATTACAACGCCTTACAAAATCGAAAACACAAGTCCAGAAGTTGAAAAACAAATTGAAACAAGTGTTAATGCTGCTTTAGCTAACGTAAATGGCAATAAAGGTAAAGTAACAAGTTCATCGAAAGTTGGTCCAACGATTGCAAATGATGCCATTGGCGGTGCTTTAAAAGCTGTTTTACTCTCAATTGTATTGGTATTTATTTATATTTTTGTTCGTTTCCGTCGATTGGCTTTTGGTTATGGTGCATTGGTTGCCTTATTCCACGACGTGGCTATTATTCTCGGTATTTTCTCAATTTTCCGTGGAATTCTTCCTTTTTCACTTGATGTTGACCAAGCTTTTGTAGGGGCGGTACTCACAATCATGGGTTACTCAATGAATGATACTGTTGTTGTATTTGACCGTGTTCGTGAATATTTAACCGAAAAACGTGGTGTAAGAGAAGATATTCCGACGGTTATCAACAATGCCTTGAACAGCACATTGAGCCGTACGGCCGTAACTGGTTTCTCGACCTTGGTAGTACTCTTAGTATTATTGATTTTCGGTGGTGAAACTATCCGTGGTTTCGTATTTGCAATGTTTGTAGGGGTAATCGTGGGTACTTACTCATCATTATTCGTAGCAACTCCAATCGTTGTTGATGGAATGCAACGTGACATGAAAAAAGAAGATGCTAAATTGGCAGCCGTGCCAGTTGTAGCAACTGAAGAAGTGAAGAAAGGTGGTAAAAAAGCCTAATGTATAAAGAACAATTTAGAATCGGTGTTGCGAACAACATTGTTTTACAAAAAATGCCTCTTACTTAATTGTGAGAGGCATTTTTGTTTAAAAACTCAACATGAAACTTTCGTTCAAAACTTGTGTTAAAACCTCCAGCATGTAGTCGGCGTTGGCTTTTGAAAAACACATCGGAGGCTTGATTTTTAGTACATTGTGCTGCGGGCCATCGACACTCATCAAAATCTTAAAATCTTTCATTCGATTGGCCAAATAGTTTGTCTCGTCTGGTAAAGGTATTTTGTTTTCATCCACCAGCTCTATTCCCAAAAATAAACCTTCGCCTCTTACATCGGCAATTATCGAATAGCTTTGTTGTAGGTTTTTAAGCTGTTTTTTTAGGTATTCGCCAACTTCTAAGGCATTTTCTTGGAGTTTGTCTTCTTTGATTACCTGCAAAACTTGTCGCCCGATGGCACACGAAACGGGGTTTCCACCAAACGTATTGAAATATTCCATGCCATTGGCAAAAGCATCGGCCACCGCTCTTGTGCAGACAACGGCCGCCAATGGATGCCCATTTCCGATTGGTTTTCCCATCGTGACAATATCAGGCACAACACCTTGCAACTCAAAGCCCCAAAAGGCTTTTCCCACTCGCCCAAAACCGACTTGAACTTCATCTGCAATGCAAACGCCACCCGCCTCACGTACATAGCGGTAAGCATCTTTTAAATAGCCTTCGGGTAAATCAATTTGTCCGCCACAACTCACAATGCTTTCGGCAATAAAAGCCGCTACATTTCTATTTTTTGATTGTATTTTCTGAATTTCTTCCGCTACGTGTTTAGCATATTTTTCTCCAGTATTTTCGCCTTGATAAATACCACGGAACGCATCGGGTAGCGGAACAATGTGCGTGTGTTCGGGGCAACCTTTACCACCTTTCCCATCAAATTTATACGAACTAATATCTATGCAGCCTTGTGTGTTTCCGTGATAGCCAATTTCTAAGGCAATTATGTCTTTTTCTCCAGTCATGGCTTTGGCCATTCTTAGTGCCAATTCGTTGGCTTCGCTACCCGAATTTACAAAATGCAAAACCGATAATTCTTCGGGAAAAGTAGCGAGCAATTCTTCGGCAAATCCCAAAATTTCATCATTCAGATAACGAGTGTTGGTATTCAAAACTGCCATTTGTTGCTGACCAGCCTCTACAACTTTTGGGTGTTCGTGGCCTGCATGAGCAACATTATTGACAGTATCGAGGTATTTTTGGCCAAATTCATCAATCAAATACTGCATTTCGCCCCTGACTATTTTCAGCGGTTTGTCGTAAGATAAACTCAGACTTTTACCCAAATGCTGTTTTCGATAATTGATTTGGTCAAGCTGTTCGGTGCGTTTTTTTGAATTAAGCAATAGTGTTTTGAAAAGAAGATTTGGGTCGGGGCAAATACTCGAAAAAATCGGCCAATTGCTCGGACTCGAAACGCCAATAAAATCATTTTCATGCCCCAACATATCTAAGATTATCTGAAAATGTAAATGCGGCGACCACGCTCCGTTTTCGGCTTCAAGGCCAATCTCGGCTATTTTTTCACCTTTTTTGATAGTTTTTCCTATAAATTTATCGACTAAACTTTCTTTCGTCAGATGGCCATAAAGTGTGTAAAACACCAAACCGTTTACTTGGTGTTTCAGGATGAGCGTTGGGCCATAGTCTTTCGGGTGGTCGTTATTATGGCAGCCAAAAACCTCGCCATCTTCTAAGGCATGAATCGCCGTGTGAGCCAACGTCCAGAAATCAACGCCAATATGAATCGTGCGATGCTCGTAGCCTTCGTTGGTTTTTATCTTAAACGCATCGGTCGTATAAATCGGTCTTGCTTCGCCATAACCGCCCACAAAAAGCAGGTTTTCTTCCTTCACTTTTCGACTAATTTTATCGTCAAGTGCCGCCGAATTGATATAATTACTAAAATTACCAATAAAAGTCGAAGCGATTGACAAATCAAGCGGAGTGATGGTTTTGTTTTTACTTTCGGGAATTAAGTCTTCAATCGTCCAACGACCATTTTGAGCGTACTCGACAAAGGCTTCGTAAGTGCTGCAAGGTGTCATTCCGCACGCACTTCTGAAGGTATAATAGGCGTAATTTTCCGAAATATCTTTCCATTGTTCTAAAAGTCGCCACGCAGATTTTTCGCTAATCAGCAAGTAGTCGTTTTCTGGTTCTTTCTTTTTATTGATGGCCGATTTCGTAACACTTATCACCAAACGCATGGCGGTTGTGGTGTAAAGCACCTGCAATTCTTCGTCTAAAAGCGGAAACTGCTGATGATAACCCGCCACAATGGCTTTTGCAGCTTCCAAAGGTTGCTCAAAATCCATGATTCCGTAAGCCAAAACGACCGATAAATCGTTGATAATCTGCGAGTAAACGCTATCGCCGTAGTCGATGATGGCCTCAACGCTTGGATTTTGTAATTGATGCGAAACGATGATGTTATTATCATTGGCATCATTATGAATCGTACTTTTTCTGAGGTTCTGATACTGCGGCTGAATTGCCTTGAATTTTTCGATGAAAAAGCTGATGATTTCGAGTTCTTTTTCCGAAAATAGCCCAACGTATCGTTCTACCCAAAGAGCATCGGCCAAATTCCAATCGAAACTACGTTTAGCTAAGGCATGATTAAGATCTAAAAGTGCATTAGTTATTTGACCGCATTTTTGGCCAAGCGAAAACCGCAAATTTTCACTTTTAGGGCTTACCGCCGAATACAAATGCCCATCAATCCATTCTAAAAGGCGTACTTTTCTCGTATTTCCGTGAGCGTCGATATAATCGAAAATGCCTTGGCCATCCGCATTTCTGTAAGATTTTGGATAAGTAAAATCGGGTGATTTTTGTTCGAGGTGTTTTAATAAATCATCTTGAAAAGTCAGGTATTCGAGAGCCGCATTGGGGCGACTTACTTTCAAAATATATGATTTCTCAGAACTCATGATTTTGAAATTAAAGTCTATTTCGCCTGCCAATGGCTTGGCACTTCCTTGAATATTGAAATACTCAAAAGCAATTTGTTCGGCAAGTGAGGGTGATATTTGTAGTTGTTGATAAGTTGATTCGGTCATTGGATAGATTAGAGTTTTAACCCCACAAATTAAATGGATTAGATTTAAAACTCGAAGAGTTAGGGCAAAGAATCAAAAACCCAATGTAAGTTGTCGCCCAATCATTTCATCGGCAAATTCGAGGTTTGAAAACGAAACACCCATCAAACGAACACCTTTGGGCATTGGAAGTAGATTATTGAGCATTTCGTAGGCGATTTTTGCCAAAAAATCTTTTTCAAAAACTGCAATTTGTGTCGTACGGCTGCGAGTAATGCTTTCAAAGTCGGCAAACTTTATTTTTAGTGTAATGCTTTTACCAAAGGCATTCGACCGCTGCATTCTTCGCCAAAGTTGTTCGATAATATCATCGAGTTCGAGGTAAAGGTCATCGGGTTCGGTTAAATCACGGTCGAAGGTATTTTCTACACCAACCGATTTTCTGATGCTATCGGGGTTCACGGCTCGGTTATCTACACCACGGGCAATGTCATGGTAATACCGCCCAACTTTCCCGAAATTATTCACCAAAAACTCTACACTTTTTGTTCGTAAATCTTTTCCCGTAAAAATACCCATTTTGTGCATTTTTTCGGCCGTAACTCTACCAATACCATGAAATTTACTGATTTCGAGGGTTTCTACAAAAGCCTCGGCCTGTGAAGGTTTTATCACAAAAAGCCCATCGGGTTTGCGGTAATCGGAGGCAATTTTTGCCAAAAATTTATTGATAGAAACGCCTGCCGAAGCAGTTAGCGTAGTTTTTTCTTTGATTCTGACTTTTATTTCTTGGGCTATCTCGGTGGCGGTTGAGATTCCCTTCAAGTTTTCGGTTACATCCAAATAGGCTTCATCGAGCGAAAGCGGCTCAACTAAAGGCGTGTATTCGAGAAAAATCTCACGAATTTCTCTCGAAACCTGCTTATAAACTTCAAAACGAGGTTTTGCAAAAATCAGATTCGGGCATTTTTGTTTCGCAATCCGTGAAGACATAGCCGAGCGAACGCCAAATTTCCGAGCTTCATAGCTGGCCGCTGCTACCACGCCACGCTCGCTACTTCCACCTACGGCCACGGGTTTCCCTCGTAATTCTACAAAATCACGCTGCTCAACCGACGCAAAAAATGCGTCCATATCAATATGTATGATTTTTCGCTGCAAGGGCTGGCATCAATTATTTTTACCACTATACAACGTTTGAATTAAAAAAAACATTCTCATAATAAATGCCTTATCAAAGTTCGTTAATTATCTATAAAACCAAATATAAAATGAAAACTTCAAAAATAAATAAAGGCTTATTGGCCATCGGTTTGGTTGCTTTGGTGTTGTCGGGCTGTGCATCGTCAAAAGATTTCGTTGCCGAAAACTTTGCTACAATCAAAAATACGCATAAAAAAATCGCCATTTTACCATTTGGGGTTCAGTTTCAGAATCCACTCGACTACTCAAAGCAGGCAAAAGGAAGTCCTGTTCAGCAAGTAAGACGCCCTTTCAGCAAACAAGAGCAAGAGGCAAGTCTCGACGCCCAAAAAGAGCTTTTTATGAATGTGGCCAAACAAGTAGAAAAGGGCCGCTACGAAATTGCGTTTCAAGATTTTACTCGCACCAACAAGGTTTTGGCAGCAAATGGTATTCGCTTAGAAGATATTAAGTTTCAAAATAAAGCTGATTTGGCCAAACTTTTAGATGTTGATGCCGTTATTTTTGGCGAATTGATTGTAAAAATCAGTCGCCCAACCGATCGCTCGATGTCAATCTCGCCCGTAATGATGAACAACACAAGATTCAATGATGGCGTAGAAACCGATGTAAAACTTTTTGATGCCGCCACTGGCGAATTGGTTTGGTCAACAGTTCTTTCAAACCAACCAAATAACAGAATGGATACGCCGCACCAACTTACTACCAGCCTGCTCAATCAGGTAGCGAAGAACTTGCCTTATCGAACTAAGTAGTTTCGAAACGTCGGCAAGCAGTTCCACTGTGGGTTTAACCTTGCCGACGTTAAAAAGAATGGATATTACCTTCCAATTAAAATATATTTGTGCGTTTTTGCGTAAAATTTCATAATTTCGCAGCAAAATAAAGACATACAAAATATTAGAATTTTTATAAATAATGGGAAGAGCGTTTGAATTTAGAAAAGCCCGCAAGATGAAACGTTGGGGGCAGATGGCAAAAACTTTTACAAGAATTGGTAAAGATATTGCGATTGCAGTAAAATCTGGAGGTACTGACCCAAGCAGTAATTCACGTTTACGTGCCTTAATCCAAAATGCAAAGGCGGCTAATATGCCTAAAGCAACCGTTGATAATGCCATCAAACGTGCTTCATCGAAAGACCAAGAAGATTACAAAGAAATGGTGTATGAAGGCTATGGTCAACATGGTGTAGCTATTTTGGTTGAATGTACTACTGATAATACTAACCGTTCGATTGCCAATATTCGTAGTCATTTCACTAAATGCGGAGGAAGCATCGGAACTTCGGGAATGCTCGATTTTATCTTCGACCGTAAATCTGTTTTTAAGATTGCAAATGATGGGAAAACTGATATCGAAGAATTAGAATTTGAATTGATTGATTTTGGAGCAGAAGAAGTTTTCTTGGACGAAGAAGCCAACCAAATCAATATTTATGGTGAATTTACGGCCTTTGGTGCATTACAAAAACACCTCGAAGAAAAAGGTTATGAATTACTTCATTCAGATTTCGAACGAGTTCCGACCGATACAAAAGAACTAACCGAAGAGCAAGCCGCCGATATTGAAAAACTCATCGAAAGACTCGAAGAAGACGATGACGTGCAAAATATCTATCATAACATGGTTGTGAAAGAATAGTAATTGCATAAAATTCTATCAAATAGCCTCTTTCGTGGAGGCTATTTTTTTATAATTCCATGAAAAACGCTCTATTTCTACTCTTTCTGATAAATTTTACGGCTTTTTCTCAGCAACCTTCGCCCGATTCTCTCCGAAAAGATATTGAGCGAAGCCTCCATTATTTAGCTCAAAACCAAACTACCCAAACCATTGAAGGTCAACAGTATGCAGGCGAATGGGTAGCATATATGCAGATGAAAGGCTTTTTTTTCTTGCTCGGTACAAAAAACCGCTATCGAGACTCCAACTGCTTCACGATGGCGGGTATCCATAATATTCTGGCCGAAATGTATTTGGCAGATACGACCCAAAAGCATATTTTACCGATGTTGCAGAAAGTCTATCCCGAAATTTTGAGTTACGGTACTCCTACGCCGCTCGGTTATGAATTTAATTTTTGGAAGAAATTACCACCTCGTCGAGATTTAAGTTGGGGAAAAGAACCAAATCCTGTGCCTTTGGTAAGGCGACCGACAACTTTTAACCTCGAAGAACGCTTCATCAATAATGCAGCCAATGTAGCCAACGATGCCGATGACACGGCTCTCGGAAATTTGGCCATTTGGTATCACCAAAAGATTTTTGGAAAAACCGATTCCATTATTCCGATTAAATACAGCATTTTCGACCAATTTCTTGATAAAAATCGTCAGAATCGACATTGGTATAATTATATGTATCACGGTTTCAAGAAATCGGGAGCGTACATGACTTGGCTGGCTCAAGAATCGACTTACGAAAATTGGCGTTTTCATAAAACCGTTTTCAATAATCTGATTTTCTTTCTGCCGTTTAGTGTGTGCTACCCACACCCATACGTGCCGTACATTCCGTGGGGAACAAATGATGTCGATGTAGTTGTAAATGCCAATGTACTGACGTACCTAACAAAAAAAGGCTCGCTTAATAATAGTAAAGGTAGCAAAGCCGCTCACCAACTCATCGAAAAACACACCAAACGTGGACGATGGAACAGAATGGGCATTTATTACCCAAACCGTTACCATTTTCATTTTGCGGTTGGGCGAGCCTTAGCTGCGGGCGATACCGCCTTAAAAAACTCGGCAAAATTACTTCTGGTTCACCTAAAAAAAAGCCAAAAACTCGACGGAAGCTACGAAAGTTGGAAGCACGTAAATAAGCGAGATGTCTTACAGTCAACTACTTATGCCTTGCTGGCAATGCTTTATCTGAAAGAATCTGGTTTGGATGTTCCACAAGAATCAATCAATCGAGCCATTGCATTTATTGATTCAAAAAAGAAGATCGAACAAAACCAAGCCTATTGGACAGGCGGGGTTTTCTTTTCGGGTGGAACGGTCGTTCGGAATATTCTCTATTTTACCTCTGATGCTTACACGACGGCTTTGGTAGCAATGGCTTATCAGAAATATCTACGACAAATAAATTGAGAGCTAAAGGTTCGTAAAGTATTCTAATCTATTCATCTCATTGCAAAATTGAGTATAAAGAATTATTTTTAGTGAAAATTTCAGACAAATGGCAGCACAAACAATCAATAGTCCACTGAGCGAAAGCCAATTATATATGCTTAGGCTCATGGCGAATATCGAAGAAGATGATTTGATAGAGATAAAAAAACTGGTGCGTAAGTATTTAGCTCAAAAACTAACCAAACAAGCTGATGCCGTATGGGAACAAAACGGATGGACAGCAACCGATGAAGAGCAAATTTTAAATTCGCATCTACGAACTCCCTATAAAAATCAATGAAGATTGTTTTAGATACGAATATTCTACTAACAATCATTTCGAGTAAATCGGCCAATCGAGTGGTTTTTGATTATTTCTTGGAGGAAAAATATACACTTTGTTTCTCCAACTAAATATTGGAAGAGTATGTCGAAATAATTGGCCATAAAATGGGAGCTGATGTAGCACAAACGTTAAGTTGAACTATTGCTTGAACAACCCAATGTAGAGTATATTACTCGATATTTTGCTTGGAATTTGATACAATCTGACCCCGACGACAATAAATTTGTTGACTGTGCCATTGCTTGTAATGCTACTTATTTAGTGAGCCAAGACCGCCATTTTGATGTTCTAAAACAAATTCCCTTCCCTAAGATTCAAGTTTTAAAAGTAGAAGAATTTTTGAACGTTTTAGTCCAATAACTTTTGTAAAATTATGTGGCGTAAAATAGCCATATAGTTAAACCATACTCAGCTTACAAGCTTTCATAAATTGTATTTCTCCCCAAATTAAGATAAATTCGGGCATTATATTCATCTTCATTCTTTACCCATGAAAAAAATCCTATTTGCCTTTATCATTTTATCATCAAGCTTTTTTTCGAGCAAGGCACAAACCATCACCTCGGCCGAAATTGATGCCTTAGTTGAGCGAACCCTAAAAACGTTTGATGTGCCAGGAATTGCCGTGGCCGTTATTAAAGATGACAAAGTAATTCATGCCAAAGGCTATGGCGTTCGTTCGCTAAGAACCCAGCAAAAGGTTGATGAAAATACGCTTTTTGGCGTAGCTTCCAATAGCAAAGCCTATACCGCAGCCGCTCTGGGAATGTTAGTTGATGAGAAGAAAATCAAGTGGGACACCAAAGTAACCGATATTATTCCCGAATTTAAATTATACAATCCGTACGTAACCGAAGAGTTTACTATCAGAGATTTGCTTTGTCACCGTAGTGGAATGGGCTTAGGGGCTGGAGATTTAATGATGTTTCCCGATTCCAGCAATTTCACTAAAACCGATATTATTCATAATCTTCGCTACCTAAAGCCTGTTTCGAGTTTCCGCTCAAAATATGATTATGATAATAACCTTTACATCGTAGCGGGCGAAGTTGTTGCTCGTGTTTCGGGTATTTCGTGGGAAGACTTTGTAGAAAAACGCATCATGCAACCGCTCGGCATGACCAAAACAGCGGCTTCGATAAGCAGGCTCAAAGACAAATCGAATATTATTTCTCCGCACGCCCCAGTAAATGGAAAAGTACAAGCCATTGATATTGACTGGAGCGAAACCGCCAATGCTGCGGGCGGAATTTGCAGTAGTGTTTCGGACATGAGCAAATGGGTGATTGCCCAAATCAATGGCGGAAAGTACGGCGATGGTTCAAAAAGACTTTTCAGCCAAGAAGTTCACGAGGAAATGTGGACACCACAAACCATTATTCCAGTTCGTGGCCCAACGGCTTATAATACACACTTTTCGGCTTATGGATTGGGTTGGTTTTTAAGCGATGTGAAAGGCTACAAGCAAGCTACCCACACAGGCGGCTTGGCTGGTGTAGTAACACAAATAACGATTTTACCTGAATTAAAACTCGGAATCATTGTTTTTACCAACCAACAAGTCGGTGCAGCTTTTACGGCCATCACGAATACCATTAAAGATAGCTACTTAGGAATGCCAAAAGTTGACCGTGTGGCTGAATACCACGCCCGTGTGGTGGCTGGCAACGAAAATGCCAAGAAAATCACGGATGAAATATGGTCAACTATTGATGCTCAGCAAAAAAATAATACAAAAATCGACCTCAATCAATTTGTTGGTACGTACAAAGATGCGTGGTTTGGCGATGTAACGATTTCGTTGAAAAACGGAAAATTACTATTTGCTTCGAAGCGTTCACCAAAAATTTCGGGCGAAATGCTTTACTACAAAGGCAATACGTTTGTAGCGAAATGGAACGATAGAAGCCTCGATGCCGATGCCTATGTAAACTTCAATTTAGATACCGAAGGCAAAGCCGCAGGAATGACCATGGAAGCAATTTCGCCATTAACCGATTTTAGTTTTGATTTCCAAGATTTGGAGTTTCACATAGTCAAATAGTTTTCATAAAGAATAATTCAACCTCAAAAATCCATTTTAAAACAAATGAATCTTAATTTAAGCGACAAAGTAATTATCGTAACTGGCGGAGCAAAAGGCATCGGAGAAGGCATCGTGAGAGTGTTGGCCAATGAAGGTGCAATTCCCGTAATTATTGGCCGTAATGAAGCCGATAACTTAAAATTGGTCAACGAAATAATTGCTTTGGGTCAGAAATGCGAACAAGTGGTAGCCGAACTTTCGCAGCCAAGTGAATGTGAAAAAGCCATTGCCGAAATCAATCAAAAATTTGGCCGAATTGATGGCGTTGTGAATAATGCTGGTGTAAACGATGGCGTTGGACTCGAAAATGGTAATTATGAGCGATTTATGGAGTCTTTGCACAAAAACTTAGTGCATTATTATCTAATCGTTCAGCACGCTTTGCCAGCTCTGAAAGCATCAAAAGGTTCGATTGTAAATATTGGCTCAAAAACTGCCGAAACTGGACAAGGTGGTACATCGGCCTACGCAGCCGCCAACGGTGGCAGAAATGCTCTCACGCGTGAATGGGCAGTTGAATTATTGAAATACGGCATCAGAGTAAACTCCTTAATTGTGGCCGAATGTTATACGCCTCTTTACGAAAAATGGATACAAACCTTGCCAAATCCAGCAGAAACTTTGGAAAAAATCAACTCAAAAATTCCATTGGGCAACCGAATGACAACCGCCGAAGAAATAGCCAATATGGTCGTTTTCTTACTTTCTGACAAATCAAGCCACACCACTGGCCAACTGATTCACGTCGATGGTGGTTATGTACATTTGGATAGAGCTTTGTTGTAGAATTTTCTATATAAAACGCTTTTTTAACGTCGGCATGGCTTCGAGCCATGCCGACGTTTTTGTTCTGGGCAAAAATAAAGGCTCAGTAGAAAAATTCTACCGAGCCTTGTAAACTGTCGACTAAAAAAATCAATCTTTTTTGTCATAAAGAGGGTCATACTTCAAGCCGTATTTATCCAATACATCTTGCGGAACACCATCCCATTGATTTGGGCGATTTCCTACATAACCCAATACTTCAAATCCTGTTTGTGTTGTAAAATAACCCGATACAGTTAGGTTTCTCATTTGCGTAAAAAATGCTGCTCCTTGTGTATATTCTGGTTTTACATCATTCGGATAAGCAATTTCATCAACAATCTGAATTCTTTCTTTTGCCGAACATAAAGAAAAAACCTTACCAAATTGCTTCAAACAAACATTATCCAACCATTTCAAACCGCCACGAAGTGGAGTCTGATACGCAGGTTGGTCTTTTGCCATAAACTCTATGTAAGCTGGCACGCCTACTTGCGTAGCACTTCCCGATTTTGCATCGGCAGGCATAATAATGTCACACAAAATACCAATCGTTGTCAATTCGGCAGCCGTGAAAAACTTCTCGGCCATTAGTTTTTTATCACGCTCAATTTCCTCGGCTACACGAGCAGGCGTGGTCTTAAAAGGCTTTGGGTCTGGAGCAGCCGCTACCAAATCGGTAGTTGGTAAAGCCGCCATTCCGAAAGTACCTAAAGATATTGCTTTTAATGTATCTCTACGTTTCATGTTTTTCTTTATTTGGAAGCGAGACACAAGATTTGAGATACGAGATTTTATTATCAGATATTCTTTTGGTGCTGAGCGATGCCTAAGCTACCGAAATATATAAAACAAAATCTCTTGTCTCTTGTCTAATATCTCATGTCTAAATTACAAATTCTTAGCTTTTACTTGGTCGATGATGTAATCTGAAGTACGCCACGAACTCGCCAAGATTGTCCATGTAACGTTCTTATCACCTTGCGAAACAAACGGAGCCGCATCAACCACAAATAAGTTTTTCACATCGTGTGCTTGTTGCCATTTGTTCAATGCCGATTTTTTAGGGTCATTACCCATACGAACCGTTCCAACTTCGTGGATGATTTCTCCTGGTTGAGCCAAACCATAGTTGGTGCTTGCATCTGGTTTTTTACCCAAAGCAATACCGCCCATTTCGTGGATAATTTGCTCGAATGTATCCTGCATGTGTTTGGCTTGCTTAATTTCATTTTCGCTCCATTTGTAGTTGTAGCGAAGCGTCGGAATACCGTACTTATCAACATTATTTGGGTCGATTTCGCAGTAGTTCGACTCCAACGGAATAGGTTCTCCACGTCCAGCCATACCGATATACGCACCGTATGTACGAATCACATCTTCTTTCAAACCTGCACCGTAGCCACCAGCACGTTTTTTATTACCATTTTTATCGGTGTAAAGACCGTTTACACGCTCAATTCCACCACCGAAACCACCGCCTGGCATTCCCATACCACCGCCGTATTCGATGTGATACCCACGTGGGAAATCTAATTTTTTATTATCCAACCACCATGGCGTAAATACGTGCATACCACCAACACCATCTTCATTGTAGCGTTTTCTATCCATCAAGGCAGGAATAAATGCCGAACGGCTCGCACCAGTCGAGTCATTGAGGTATTTACCCACAACTCCGCTATCGTTAGCGAGTCCTTTTTGGAATCTTGATGATTTTGAATTTAAAAGAATACGAGCTGTTTCGCAAGTACTGGCCGCCAAAACCACAATTTTACCTTTGATTGTGTATTCTTTCAAGTCCATTTTATTGACATACGAAACACCCGTTGTTAAACCAGTGTTAGCATCGGTCAATACTTCACGCACCATTGCGTTGTTTATCAAAGTCAAGTTACCTGTTTTTGCGGCAGGAATACAAAGCACCGAAGAAGCCGAGAAGTCGGCATAAGCTTGGCAAGCACGACCGCACTGGCCGCAATAGAAACACGAACCACGAGAGTCATTGATTGGCTTCGTAAGCATGGCCATACGAGAAGGAATTACAGGAATTCCGATGCCTGTAGCCGCTTTTTTGAGCATTAACTCATGCAAACGTGGTTTTGGAGGAGGTAAGAAAATACCATCTGGCTCGTTTCGGATACCTTCTTTTGTACCGAAAAGACCAATCATTTTATCTACTTTATCATAGTAAGGTGCAAGGTCTTCGTAATCAATTGGCCAGTCGTCGCCAATACCAGTCAAAGAGCCTCTTTTGAAATCATCTGGACCGAAACGCATCGAAATACGCCCCCAGTGATTGGTACGCCCACCCAACATTCTTGAGCGGAACCAACGGAATTGCGTACCTTGAGCAGCCGTATAAGGCTCGCCCTCGATGTCCCAGCCACCCCAAGCAGCATCAAAATCTCCAAACGGACGATGGCGAGTACTTGCTCCACGACGAGGAGATTCCCAAGGGTTTTTCATTTGGGTAATATACTTTGGGTCAGCGGGGTCGAAGTAGCCACCAGCTTCCAACAAACAAACTTTAGCACCAGCTTTTGCGAGTTGATACGCTGCCATACCACCACCAGCTCCTGAGCCAACAATGACAACATCATACACTTTAGCCTGCTCTTTAATCTCGAATAAGTTCATTTTTTATTAGGGATGAAATAGAAATTAATTGCTTTAAGAATCAAACTACTAAAATAGAAGATTTTATTTTTATTTTGATAAAAAGTGAAGATATTATTTTTAAAAAAATTTAATTTAGGTGGTGCAGATATTAAAAAAGGCTCAACTTGAGCCTTTTAGTAGAGCAATTTTCTAAATCGCTCTCAACACAATTTAAAATTTTGTGCTACTCTATGATTGTTAGGTTAGCTTCGCTTTCGAGTTTTATTTGTGGTTTTTCTTTATAAATACTCACAATTCCTTTCACTTTTATTGACTTTCCTTGTAAAGTAGCTTCTGAAAATTTCCCTTTTGAAATGACTTCACCTTCAACAACAACAGTAATGTCATTGCTTGGGTGAGGTTTATCAATGTTTAACAAAAGCATATCGCCCATTGGTCTTTGAAAAAGTCTTGAACCAGCAACTTTACCCGTCAAGAAAACTTCTTTACCCACAAAATCTTTAGCTTGCGAAGCCGTGATGGTTTCTTGTGAAAAAGCTGAGAAACCAATGCAAACAAATAATACCAGAAATAGATTTTTCATGTTAATTTTTAAAATGGCTAAATGCAAATTTTATGCAAAGCTATCATTTCAAAATCTCTCTTGCAATCACAAGTTTTTGAATCTCGGAAGTTCCTTCATAAATCTGCGTAATTTTAGCATCACGCATGAGGCGTTCTACGTGGAATTCTTTTACATAACCATAGCCCCCGTGAATCTGTACGGCTTCGGTAGTTGCCCACATGGCTACTTCTGAGGCAAAAAGTTTGGCCATCGCTGCTGATTCTACGTAATCTTTGCCTTCGTCTTTTTGGCGAGCGGCCTTATAAACCAACAAACGAGCTGCTTCTATTTTGGTTGCCATTTCGGCCAATTTAAACTGAATTGCTTGGTGTTCGCTGATGGCTTTGCCGAATGATTTACGTTCTTTTGAATATTTTACGGCCAGTTCGTATGCACCTGCTGCAATGCCGAGAGCTTGTGCAGCAATTCCGATTCTTCCACCGTTGAGAGTTGTCATGGCAAACTTAAATCCAAAACCATCGGCTCCGATGCGGTTTTCTTTCGCAACTTTTACATCAGTAAACATCAAAGAATGTGTATCTGATGAGCGAATTCCCATTTTATCTTCTTTTTTTCCTACTACAAAACCTTCAGTGCCTTTTTCGATAATTAAAGCATTGATTCCTTTGTGTTTTAGTTCGGGGTGGGTTTGAGCAATAACCAAACAAACCGACGATGTTCCACCATTGGTAATCCAGTTTTTTGTACCGTTTACTAAATAATAATCGCCTTTGTCTTCGGCGGTTGTTTTTTGTGAAGTTGCATCTGAGCCAGCTTCGGGTTCAGACAAGCAAAAAGCCCCGATAATTTCGCCCGATGCGAGTGGCTTTAAATATTTTTGTTTTTGTTCTTCTGTTCCGAAAGCCTCTAAACCCCAACACACCAACGAGTTGTTGACCGACATCGCCACTGAAGCAGAAGCATCCACTTTCGAGATTTCTTCCATCGCCAGCACATACGAGATTGTGTCCATACCACCGCCACCGTATTCGGGCGAAACCATCATTCCCATAAAACCTAACTCTCCCATTTTCTTGATTTGCTCATACGGAAACACCGAATGGGTATCTCGCTCAATGGCAGTAGGTAAAAGCTCATTTTGGGCGAAATCTCGGGCTGCGGCTTGCACCGCCAAATGTTCTTCGGTTAAGTTAAAGTTGATTCCTTCTATTGTAGTTGCTGTCATAGTTTTACTTGGTTTTGTTTTAATGTTGTTGATGAATCAAAGTTATATAAAAAAATATTAGTATGCAAGCATACTAATATTTTGGGTTTTTTATGGTTTTAAGTCTTATAGTTTTGTCAGATGCTGCACTCCGTCTAAGAGACGGTCTAAATCTCGTAGTGAGGTGTAAACGTGTGGGGTAACTCTCACTCCATCGAGTTTTTCCCATTTGGTTGGTGAGGTGTGTATTTTGAACTTAGCAAACAATTCGCCTTCCATTTTTCCTGCTTCTAAACCTTCAACACTAAAATGTGCCAATGCCCCCGAAAATTCGGGTTTTAGCGAAGTATTCATTTTTATTTTAGGCATTTTACTTGCCTCTTTTGCCCAATAATCTTTTAAGAAACGTAAACGGGCTTCTTTTCTTGCATTACCAATGGCCAATTGGAAATTAAGTGCTTGTCCGATGGCTTGCTCAATCATAAATGGACGAGTGCCAAGGTTTTCAAATTTTCGGATATTGTCAGAATTTGGTTTATCGTTGGGAATAAGTGGAAAAACTTTGCTAATTTTTTCTTTTTTCACCCAAAGCATTCCCGAACCGATGGGAGCAGAAAGCCACTTGTGCAGACTTGTTCCGTAATAATCTCCGCCCAAATCAGGAATTTTGTATTCGAGATGAGCAAACGAATGAGCTCCATCAATCAAAACTTCGATACCACGTTTGTGGGCTTCGTCGGCAATGCGTTTGGCTGGAATAACTTGTCCATTCCAATTCATAATGTGCGTGATATGCACAATTTTAGTGCGTGGGGTCATTTGCTCGACATATTTCTTGACAATTAATTCAGTGTCTTCAGCGGGCAAATCAAGTTCTACATAATTGATTTTTAGCCCATCACGTAATTCTCGTTGACGCCAGGCATGCAGCATATTCGGGTAGTCGTAGCGGGTCATTACGATTTCATCGCCTCGCTGTAAGGGTAAACCCATAATTACGGTATCGAGAGCTTCGGTGGCATTTCGATTGATGGCTATTCCGTCGGGCGAAACTCCTGCATATTTTGCCAAATTTTCACGCAGTGGTTCTCTGCCTTGGTCTAAGATTCGCCACATATAATAACTGGGTGCTTCGTTGGCGAGTTTATTATATCTATCAACGGCATTTTGCACTACCATTGGTGATGGACTCACACCTCCATTATTTAGATTAATGATTTGTGGTGAAACTGTGTAAGCTTGCTGTATTTGCCACCAATAATCTTCATCGGTTGCCAGTTCGATGGCTGACTTTTCTGGTTTGTAAGCAGCCAAAGTTAGTAATTCCTCATGGGAAAAAGCTTTTAACGATGGAATGAGTGAGGTACTGGCAAGCATGGCGGCTTTGCTCAAAAAACTACGGCGTGAGGGCATGGTTCAGGGAGGTTTTAGTTTGGATGATTTTAGAGAAGTGAATTTATTGAAATATGCTGATAAAAAAATGAGTTGTACTCAATTTTTTGCTTTTGAAAGCTAAAATTGAGTACAACTCATTATGTTTTTACAGCGAACCTAAGGTTCGCTCCAGAATATTTACAAAAGTTTCTTTTTTAAATACTCGATAGCCATTCCGTAGGCTTCTTTAGCTTTGGCTTCATCGTATTTCGGATTGCTTGGATTCGCAAATGCGTGTTCAGCTTCAAAGATTTTATAGTTGAGAGATTTACCCGCAGTTTTCATATTTGCTGCAAATTCTTCAATTACTGCTTTAGAAATCCATTGCTCGGTTGCGAAAAGACCAAGAACATCAGTATTCAATGTCTTTAGCTTTTCAACATCTTTTACTGGCATTCCGTAGTACATTACCGAACCTACTGTTTGTTTTCCACCAATAATAGCCGATTTCAATGACCAGCCACCACCAAAACACCAACCAACGTTAGCAACTTTAGCTTTCTTACCTGCAAATTGTAAGCCACCTTGCACGATGCTTTCAAGACGAGCCTCAACCACACCTTGCATATACTTTCCTGCTTCGCTTGCATCAGTTGCCAGTTTCCCATCGTACATATCAAGTGCTAACACATTTACATTTCCGCCTAAATCATTGTAAAAAATATCGGCTTGGCGTTTGATGTGGTCGTTTAAGCCCCACCATTCTTGATATACAAAGAGCCATTTGTCTGACTTCTTTTTGGCTTTTACGAAATACGCATTGGCTTTTTTGCCATCTGGTGTAGCAAATTCAGTCATTTTTCCGCCAACTTCACTTGTATGCTTATAAACGATTGGTGCTAAGTGAGAAGCGATAAAAGCTTTATCCGATGCAAAAACGCCCATGTTTCCATCATTACTGGCAAAAACCAATTCGCAACAACTTTGTGAGAAGCTAAACGCTGAAATACTTGCCAAAGCAAGTGTAAAGAAAAGTTTTTTCATTTGATATAAAAATTAGATGTATATACATATATAAACGGAATTTTTGAGTAAAAGGTTTATAATAAAAAAAGAGAAAACATTGAATGCTTTCTCTTTTCTAAAATATCACATATTACGATTGATTACACTTTTCTCTTCTCTACCAATTTCTTTCCTGCACTTAAAAGTTGGTCAATTTCGGTATAACCCAAAAACATTTTTACAACTTTACCCGTGTTTGGGTCAATGAAAAACAAGGATGGATAGCCTTGTACTTCATAGATACTTGAAAGCCTTACGCCTTCGTCAGACTCCATATCAATGGCTGCATTTACAAAGTTTTGGTTGAAAAAATCTCCCAAGTTTTTATCTGGAAAAACCCTCGCTTGAAGCATTTTACAAGGCCCACACCAAGTTGTGTAGGCATCCATAAAGATAAGCTTTTTCTCGGCTTTGGCTTTTTCAACAATTTTTTTCCAAGATGCTTCAGTAAACTTTATGCCTGTGGTACTCTTACCGTGTTGAGCAAATGAAGCCATGCTCATGAAAACGCCAACAAGTGCTATAAAAAGTGTTTTCTTCATTTTTGTGTTTGGTTTTCAAAATAACTGTCTAAATAGTTATTCGTTCATAAGGTTAATAATTGAATTCTATAACGTAAAAAGCTATATAAATAGTTTATTATGTGATGAGCAAGTTTTGTTCCAAATTTCACCCTGTGTCTCGTCCTAAAAAAAGTTTACATTTTTTAATAAAAATTTTTCAACCGATGAGAAAATTAAAGGTATTGATAGTGTTTCAAAAACCACTAATAGAATCCAAGCTATTCTTTTCATTTAAATATAATTTTCCAACTTTTGGGGGCTGACACAGGCTTCTTTTTGATATTATGTTTTTGCATATGATATAATAAAAAAAACTACAATAAGGAGTGAAGGATTCAGTCCATTACAAAATATTATAGAATTCTTAGTCAGTTTTTTTTGAAAAAAAATACTTGATTATCATTAAGCAGAGATAGAATAAAAATATTTGTATCGCAATTATGATGATAAGCAAGCCCCATTTTGTAAACTTTCCATTTAAACTTATATAAATGAATAGTAATATTGCATATATAATCAACCCAATAAAAATGCGAATGAATTTATTCTTGATTATTTCTAAAATACTAATGCTTGAATATCCAACTAAAAACGATATACTCAGTAAAGCAAATGAATAGAAAAAAAAACCATAATCATGTAAACTTTCCGAAATAGAGTTTCCTAAAATCCAAAAACAAACAAATACTAAATCAGATATACTAATCTGTTTCACGATAAGTTTCATTGAAATATTATTTATAGTGTTGACTAACCCAATACAGTATTTGCCATTTACCTGTTTTATCATTCTGTAAACTATGTAGAAACTAATACATACTTTACTTACTAACAAAACCACACTGGTGATGATTACATTACATCCAGTTCTTCAATAATTTTACCTATTTGATTTGAATAGTAGTACAAAAGTAAAATTGAAATAACCACATAGCATATGGAAAAAGAAGCATTATTAATATTATTGTGAAAGGCAGAGATTGAGTAGTTGAGATATAAAAGCAATAGTAAAAGAAGGGATGTTTTTAACTCTTTTATATAAACAGAACTAATGTAAATAAGAAATAATGTAATAATTGTTAGTACTAATATTTCTAATAATTGATAAATAGAGATTGTGAAAATAAGAATCATTTTACCCCTTATATCTTCAATAGGATAAAATAAGAAAGGTATAACTTGAAAGACACAGATACGTAAATCCTCTTTCATTAATTTCCAAAACAATTTATTTGTCGCCATTTTATTTAAACTTTATTTTAAATGCTAATGTGTTAAATGTACAATTTTTGTTTATTTTAATCACATCTTTTATTTCTGTTACCTCCGTGTTTACAATTGCTTCTACTTGTCTTAGATAGGCTAATGTATTCGTTTTAGCAAGTTCTGCCTCTTTTAAATAATCTGTTTGTATAACAGCATCTATTGAAGCAACAAACTTTGATGGAACAGAATTTATCTATCAAACATTTTGTCAATGCTTCTAATACAAAAATAGTCTAAGAGATAAAATAATATATTCAAGATTACTCCCAAAACATACATTTTTATAAGGTCATTTTGTAAATAAACTTTGTCCAACAAACTAACATTAAATATGATAATGTTCTGTAAAAGGAATATTATCGTACTGACTATTTTAAAATTTTGGAGAAATATTCTTAATATCAAAAATAAAGGAATTAAATAGACAATATACAATATTTGAGAAATGTCATTCGATTGTCTGTATTGTATAAAATTTCTTAAATGATTATTCAAGATATAAATATGTATAACAAATACTAATGAGAGTTCTGCAATAAATAAGACAGATTTGATTAAGTATTTATAATTTTTAGTCATTTACATTTATTATTAAATATAAAACGTGCAAAATCACTCAAAGAAATTGTTTCATTAACAATTTCCTTATGTTTATGTTTGTTAAATAATTATAGGAATCTACTTTTCGCCTACTTTATCTATCAATTTCACTAAAAAATCATCTGCATAATAGAATAATAAATTTAAAATGGCACCAAACAGATACAATTTCATTAGGCTATCTCCATCATTTAGACTACTCAGAAGAAAGACGGTAAACATATAGATATTTTGTAAAATAAATATGGGTTTAATAACACCATTGATTGTTTGAAATAATAATCTTATAAGCAAAAAAATGGGGGATATATAAACGATATAAAGTAAACTACTCATTACATCAATAGAACCACTTGTAACTTTTACAAATTTTGATAAAGTATGGTCTCTCAAATATATATGAAGGATAAGTATCAAAATTCATTCAATAATAAATAAGGCGGATTTTAAAGCTATTTTGCTCATTTGAAAATTAATTAACTACCTTTTTATCTATCAATTTTACCAAGAAATCATCTATATAATAGAAAACTAAATTTAAGACTACCCCAAAGAAAAATAATTTCATTAAATTATCTTTATAAAGCATATTTACTTCGCTCAATAAAAAAACTGTGAATAGATAACAATTTTGTATAATGAATATAGGTTGATTTATCCTATTAACAGTTTGAGAAAGCAATCTAAATAGTAAAAAAAATGGAGATATATACACAATGTAAATAAAACTACTTATGAGACCACTTGAGCTAGATTGATAATTTATAAACTTAGGTAGGCTATATTTACTCATGTATATATGAAGAATAAATATGGATATCCACTCAAGAATAAATAAAGTTGATTTTAAAATTATTTTTTTCATTTGTTAATTGCATTTGTTATGAAATATAAATCGTGTGAAATCACCAAGGGAACTGGTTTCATTTACAATTTCTTTATTTTTTACATTTATTAAATAATCTCAAAAAATCTACTTATTGCTTGTTTTATCTATTAATTTTACTAAAAAATCATCTATATAATAGAAAACTAAATTTAAGACTGCACCAAAAAGATACATCTTCATTAGGCTATCACCACCATTTACTTTGCTTAATAAAAACACTGTAAGCATATAGATATTTTGTAAAATAAATAAAGGTTTATTTAGACTGTTAATGGTTTGAAGCAATAATCTTAGAAGTAAGAAAATGGGTGTTACATAAACGATGTAAACTACTCTACTCATTACATCAATCGAACTACTTTTGAAATTTATAAAGTCAGGCAGATTATGATTTCTTAAGTATATATGAAAGATTAATATTAATACCCATTCAAGGATAAATAGAACTGATTTTAAAGCTGTTTTTTTCATTGTCGTATTAAATTATTTGCATTTATTATGAAATATAAATCGAGTAAAATAACCCAAAGAACTTGTTTCATTGACAATTTCTTTATTTTTAATATTTATCAAATAATTTCGGGTTCTTTTAATATCATTTTTATATTGTAATTCAATATCTTCATCGTCAATAGCTACTGCCGCTATGCCATGTGATTGCCAATTAGTTAAGAATTTATAAATATCAACATTGTTTTTTTTATTGTGCAAAGCTATTTCTACATCAATCACTCCTCTCATAGAGCATTTATTTTTAGTAACATAATCAACCATTCGCTGAAATACCTCAATATTTAATTGACCTGATAAATTAAATTTGTATTTGAGTAGTGCTGCTAAATTCTTCACATAAGAGAGATACCAATCTCCTCTTATAAAAATATAATCGGCATTTGCTTTATCAAGAAAAGAATGCTCCAAGGTCATAAAACAATCTGAACAGCCATATAATCTAAGATTTCCATTCTTAGTTGGGTTTTGAGCATATACCTTGTAAACATCAACCAGAAAATCTGATAGTTTAACTCTTTCTCCTCTCGAATTTACCCAAACACTGGTTTTATAAACTAAGCCATAATCAAGATTTCCTCCATATTTTCGTACGTATTCGTTGATTAACTGCATCCATTCCGGCACTTTATTTTCTATCATTCCACTACTCACATTTTGCCAAGATAGCATTAGTTTTTGTAAAATATCAGCTTCTGTCTGAGATATACCATCTTACACATTTACTCCCGCAATATCTAATTTATTCAAATCACTGGGGTTTATACTTCGTAGTCTTGTATGTGCGTAGGTATCTCCAAACCGATGAATAAGAAATCCTAAAGTTTTCAAATCTGAAGTGGGTGTACTCATAATACCAAGAGCCGTAAGAAATTCTTCTACTCCATGAAATCCACCATTTAATGTATGATATATTTTTTGTAGTGAGCCATTAGCCCAAGTGTCATCTACAATATATTCTTTAGTTTTAAAATTAATATCAGTATCTGGGTCTTCTGCTGCTATTGCCAAATTTCTTGCATCTGTGTCACTCATTCCTAATTGTAACGCAATAAGATAAACTGTAGAAAAATGTCCGTCGGTTTCCCAAAGAGGTTTAAGAACCCCAGTAATGCAAGCATCAATATTCTCAACAACATCATCAATTAAATTAGGATTAGAGACTAAATCATTAAATTGTTCTTTTAAAGAAGTGCCTTCTATATCCTTTACCAAGCCATCAATAGCAGTTTGGCATTGTGAACTACCTGCTGCAATTTGTGTAATCATAGCATCAGTAATGGGTGGTAGACTGATACCTTTATTTTCAAAAATAGGATTTTGAAGAATGGTGTTTTTTAGTATCTCTACTTTTTCGGTAGTTATAGGAGCTTCTATTAATAATTTACCATTATCACAAATCAAGTTTTTGAGAATATCGCCTACGGCTTTTTGAGTGGTCATAAAACCACAGTTTGTTGTGGTGGTTTCAGTTGTCTGAGATGCTATATTATCTTGACGGGCATTGTTAAGTTCATTACTTTGTTGAATGGTGGTCCTACCATTTTTAAGAATTTCATTCTGTTTTTTTATGTAATCGGGGTAGAAGTGAATTGTAACCTTCGATAGGCATTTTAGTGTATTATTATTATTTAATTTTATGGCACATTCCGAGGTATAAACGGCAGGAGACGTGTTCGGGAATGGAATGCTTACAATATTCTTATCAGAAATCTTTGTACCCTTACTATCATACCAGGCTACTACATTACTTGGGCAATTACTCGAAACCAGTCTTAATAAAACCTCATTTGCCGAGTAATTATCAATACCCGCATCAATTGCCTTTTCTTTTGGTGTATAGGTTGGTGTAGAACCTTGTACACCTGCTGCCATGCCTAAATTATATTCGTAGGTATCTTGAAAGAAATCAGAACATTTAGTATCATCTTTTATGGTAGGTTTTGGTTCGGTTCTATAAATTATCACTTCTTTTTCGCAAAAAGGTTGGTTGGCTACTAGCCCATTCATATTACAAGTAATCTTGTAAGTAATGCTTCCTGCGAAATTATCCTCTATCTTCTTATTTGAATTAATGTCGCCACGCCCAC